>Ga0307983_1000329_pt1 | contig 24809 bp, 24 predicted proteins | sample OrgLakmetagen991_FD_201845 | JGI IMG/M metagenome (GOLD analysis project Ga0307983, IMG submission 201845) | Saline water microbial communities from Organic Lake, Antarctica - #991 | ecosystem: Environmental > Aquatic > Non-marine Saline and Alkaline > Saline | place: Antarctica: Organic Lake...
TGAGAACGCTCAACTTCATACTGTTAATGAATCTTATGGATTTGCTAATGATGAAACTTCTAACTTCTTTATTTACGAAGTTAACGAATCTAAATCTGAATCAACTGCTGCACCAGTAACATTTGATTCAGATTTAGTTAAAGAATCTGATCTTAATGAATTTTCTGCTTTTACTAAGAAAGAAATTGATTCTGTTAAAGAACAATTAGCTAAATTAGTAAAAATGCAAGAAGCATTAGGTATTCAAAATGATGAAATTGCTGAAGGAATTAATTCAGAAGATATCGAAGAAGCTATATCAAATATTAATGCTAAAATTGAAGGTATCGAAAAATGGGCAACACATGTAAGAGAAGAATTTGAAGCTCTTCCTAGCGCATCTGAAGAAAGAATTAAAGTACTAGAAGATAAACTTGCTGCTATAGAAAATTGGTCTGAGCATGTTACTGAAACTGTTACAGCAATCGAAGATTGGTCAGAACATACTACTGAAACTGTTACAGCAATTGAAAATTGGTCAGAACATACTACTGAAACTGTTACAACAATCGAAGATTGGTCAGAACATACTACTGAAACTGTTACAGCAATTGAAAAATGGTCAGATGAAGCTACAACTAATATCGTAGGTATTAAAGAATGGTCAGAACATACTACTGAATCTGTTACTAAATTAGAAGAAGGTGCTACTTCTCAACCAATTGCACCAGTAAAAGAAATTACTGCAGAAGTTGAATCATTAGATGAAACATACACAACTGCATTATATACTAAAATTGATTCTATTATCGAAAACGCTAAGAAGCAAAAAGCAGAAGAAAATAAATTGATTGAAGAAGCCGCTAAAGCTAACATTAAAGAAGAAGAACTTTGGTTATCAATGATGCCAAGTAAATATTCTGAATTATGGGAAGCATTAGCACAGAATAAAAAATCATCTATCGAAAAACGTGCTAACATTTGCGATTTTTCTACTGAAAAATCTATTAAAGAATTTTGGGACGCTACCTTCGCAGGTACTACGATTGAAATGATAAAAGAATCTGCAAAAGTTGTAGTTGAACCTTCGCAAGAAGATATTGATTCTGCTAACCTTGCAAGAAGACAAAGAATTATCGATGCTCATAAGAGAAATTTCGGTAACTAAAAATTTAAAAATAAATTGAAACAAATGATTTTAAATGAATCAAAATTAGTTCAAAACTGGAAGCCAGTAATCGAATCTACTGTAGGTGAGATCGCAGGTAACAAGTTAGGATGGATGTCTAAGGCATTACAAATCCAAGAGAATTACGAAGCTTCAAGAGCTAACGGATCTCTAAACGAAAACAACTTCTTCGCTCAAAAACCTTCTGTGAATGGTATGGGAGCTGTAGAATTACCTGGAACTCCTGGAAACGGTTGGTCTGATGGTGACACAGGATCTGGTGATGTACCTTATTCTTTACTTCCTTTAGCAATTCAAGTTGCTGCTCAAACTATCGGTTTAGAGTTAGTACCTGTAATTCCTATGAACGGACCAGTAGGAATGCTTTCTTATATGGATTTCGTATATGCTGGTGGTAAAGACGGTTATGGTGCTCAAAACTCACTATATGCTGCTGGAACTAACGGTAAAGGAGTAAACGCTCCAATTTACATCAAAGCTGAACTTGACGTTTACACGGGTGTAACAAAGAATGCAACTTATACAATTCCTGCTGGAACAACTGCTGGTGAAACTCTTTCACTTGAGTATTTAGGTCAGTCAAGAATTGATGGTTATGCTATCTTTAAATTACCTGAAACTTTAGTAGATGGAAACGGAGCTACATTCTCTGTAGCTGATTCTATTCCTGCTGCAACTGATGCAGGTTCTGGTATTACTTTAACTGGTGCTACTGCAACTGAAATCGTTTCTAAAGCGGAATTAGTAAAAGGTCTTGAAGATCATATCCAAGGATTCTCTTCAAACAGATACAACACTACTGATGCAATGTCAAGATTAGAAGGAGAAACTACTCCAGATAATACAATGAACATTACTTTATTCAGTAAGTCTGTTGCTGCTAAAACAGTACAAGCTGCTGCTGCGGTAACAAGAGAACAAGTTCAGGATTTAAGACAATTTGGTATTGATGCAATTGCTCAAGTTAACCAAATCTTAGCTAATGAATTAACTCAAAACATAAACAAAGATATCTTAGGAAACATCTTTGATTTAGGTAAAACTAACCACGCTAACATCACTGCTGTTGGAGGAAGTTCTTTCCACCTTGTATTAGGTGCAACTAACGCTACTTTAACTGTTGGTACTGATGCTGCTGTATCTACACCAGATTGGTTATACTTCGGTGCAGGAACAACTGTAACTCAAGTAGATGCTGTTAACACAGGTGCAGAAAACCTTTCAACAAGACAAAGAAGATTAATGAGTAGATTACTTGCTGTTTCTAACATTATTTCTGTTAGAGGTAGAAGAGGACCAGCTTCATTCGCTGTTTGTTCTGCTCAAGTTGCTTCAGGTCTTCAGGATTGTGCTGGATTCGTTGCTGCTCCAATGGCAAACACTATCAACCAAGTTGCTGGTGCACTTTACCCAATTGGAACATTAGCAGGTCTTGCTATCTACGTTGATCCAAACATGGACTGGAGTGATTCTAGAATTGCTGTAGGTAGAAAAGGTGATGGACAAACTCCTGGTTTAGTATTCATGCCTTATATTATGGCTGATACTGTTGAAACAATTGCTGAAGGTACAATGGCGCCGAAAATCGCTATTAAATCTAGATATGCACTTGTTCACGCAGGACACCACCCAGAAACAATGTACTTAACATTCGGTGCAACTGATTTAGTTGATGCATACTGGGCATAATCTGTAAAGGTTAGTCTAATTAACTAATAACATTAAACGGTAGGATAATTCCTACCGTTTTTTTATGTCATATGAAACATAAATAACTAAAACAAATTTATAATATGAAGATATATGTCATAATAGTACTAATCACTATTCTTATAGGAGTAGTAAATGCACTTAAAGATACTAGTGCATTAGGCAGATTTAAAAGAGATTGGTGGAATAAGAATAGAAGCTGGAAAATGAAATGGAAATTAAACACAAATGGCTCAAGTCCGTTAATAAACACAGTGAGACCATGGTACTATTTAGGTCTATTCAAGCCAAAGTATCAAGAAAGGTTTCCATATAGTTCAACAATATTAGTCAGCTTAACTGATGGCTGGCATCTTTTACAGAGCATTCAATTTAATCTTGTGTTTTTAGGTAAAGCTATTATATTATTCGATGGACCATTAAATATTATACTATCATTCATAGTATTGAAAACTATATTTTCGTTTACTTTTGAGATAGTCTATAAAAAATTCGAGAACAAAAGATGAAAATATTAACTATTGAACAATACGAAGAGATGTATGAGTCATGGTGCTTAAATGCTACATGCCCAGAACTTACTCAATATACTTTACCAGAGTGGATGGAAATGTATCTACAAGTAATTGCTCCAGCTGGAGTTGATACATTCTGTGAATCTAGTATTGGAGATGAAATAGATTTGCTTTTAGAGTCTGATGTAATTAATGAAGGAATTTTTAAAAGCATTAAAAATGTTCTTAAAGGTAGAAAATTAGTAAAAGCTAAATATAAAGGTTTTGACAATGCTGCTAGAACTTATATTGCTCAATCTAAATCTATTGGAGAAAAAGATGTAGAACAGAAAGTTAAAGATACTAAAAGACAAGCATTAAAGAAAAGCTACGATGCTGCTATAAAATCTATAGAAGATAAAGTAAATAAACCTCTTGAAGATCTTAAAAAAGAATCTCCAGTAGTTTCTAAATATGAAAAGTTTGCTAAGCTTAAATATCAACTAAATCTTACTAAACTTCATAAGAAATTTGGAGTAGGTATGGCAAATATTAAAGCTTATAATGGTAAAGTTAATGACATTAAAAGCGAAATAGCTAATATAACAAACGATATCAAAGCTGCTGAGCAAGAAGTAAAAGCTAAAGCAGGTAAAGCAAAAGATAAAAAGTCTGAAGAGCCAGCAAAAGATGATAAAGTAGATAATAAAACTGCTAAACTAGAATCTGATATTAAAGCATATAATGATGCTATAGAAGTTGAAAGAACTAGAATAACGAAATTAGAAGCTGAATTAGAAACTGCTATATCTGATAAGAAAGCTTCAACTAGTCCAGAAAAATCTGATGCTAAAATCCAAAAACTTGAAAAAGATATTGAAGATAGTAAAGAAGATATAACAGGATTAAAGAAAAAAGAACAAAAAGCAAAAGATGATCTTAATAAATTAGGTGAATCTAAAACATATACATTGAAATCTCTAAACGAATTCATGAATGCTTCACAAGTTTAAAAGACAAAAGATAAGAAAAGGATTTGCAGTAGACTTAATTTTTAAAGGTTTACAACTAAACAAATTTTCAAAAAATGGAAGACATTTATTTACTACGCATAAATATTTGTCTTCTTTTTATGGTGATGATAGATTTTGTAATATGATGGCACAGTGGCATGAAGCTACTCACATTAAACTTACATCTAAAAAGGCTAAAAGATTATTCCCATTTTACCCATCATATATACCAATGATTAATAAGAAATCTATCGTTTCTAAACAAGATTTCTATGAAATTAGCTCAGGTACTTATTATAATTGTATTAACTGTTCTACTGAGATTTACTCTCCATGGGGATCTAGAAGTATAAAACATTTCTTATGTAGTAGATGTATAAGCATTCATTTCTTAAAGAAAGATGATGCTTTTCATTATAGAAGTAGCATAAAAACATTATACAGTGATAAATTCTCTAAAAATATTCTAGAATTCTTTAAAACTGAGCAAGATCATGAAAAAAAGATGCTATCTAAAATATTAGAAAGAAGAAAAAGATATCTTAAAAGCATGTACCCTGAAGATAAGCATAAAATTAATGGGATTTATCTTAAGCTTAGAAACAGTCTCCCGATTCAATAAGTCTTCTAGCAATAGGTATTAAACACCTTTCAGAGCTTATACAAATATCAGAAATTATTTGAACGTAATTGGATTCTTTATGTAAAAAATTATAAGAATCAGCATAAAAGTAGCCATTATTTACTACTTTCTTACCAACAGTATAAGATTCTATAATATGTGAGTCACTCTGTTCTATATAGAAAATAGGCTTTACTCTTTTATCTTTTATTTTATTAAAAACTTTAATGTTATCAATAACATAGTCTAACCTGGCTTTAAGTTCATAATATATGTCACCAAAAACTCTATGTGCAAACATAGCAATCTTATTAATCTCAGCCATTTTAACACTGTTCTCTGGTAAATCGTAGATGTACTCAAATAGCTTTCTATCTGATTGTCTACTATATACTATCTCAGAGCTTTCTATAAAACTCTCTAAATCTTTATATCTATTTTCTATTATTTCAAAATCTGGAAACCAATGACCATGATATATGTTATTTTCTGCTTTCTTTAGAAAAGCCATTAAAGTATATACTTTTGACTCGAAATCTATAGACCCTTCTATAAACCATGATGGCGATAAATCATTTTTAATATACTCCACTTCAATTATGTTGCTCATTTTTAAACATATTCATTCTATGTTGTATTTAATAAACAAAAACAATAATTCATATGAGCATTAAGAATTCGATTTGGGTAGAGAAATATAGACCTAAAACTATTGAAGACATGATATTACCAGAAAGAGTGGTAAATAAAGTAAAAGGAGGTCTTCAGAATCATATCTTGCTGTACGGTACAGCTGGATTAGGTAAAACTAGTTTAGCTAAAATTCTTGCAGGTGAAAACGATATGTATATTAACTGCTCTGTTGAAACTGGTGTAGATACTGTAAGAAATAAAATTACAGACTTTTGTTCTAATATATCTTTAAGTTTTGATGGAGATGGTTCAAGAAGACAGAAAATTGTTATTCTTGATGAGTTTGATGGAGTGTCTGATGCATACTTTAAAGCAATGCGTGGTACTATTGAAATGTTTGCTGGTACTACAAGATTCATTGCGACTTGTAACTACATTCAAAAGATTCCAGATCATATCCAATCAAGATTCGACTGTATTGACTTTAATTTTACTAAAGAAGATGAAACTAATTTAGTAAAGCAGTACATTAAAAGAATACATAAAATTGCTAAAGCTGAAGGTATTACTATAGAACCTAAAGCTATTCTTAAAATTGTAAAGAATTACTTTCCAGATTTAAGAAGCACAATTACATTTTTACAAAGTACATTTTTAGAAGGTAATACTACTATTACCCCTGAAGATTTAGATAGATTTACTGGTGAACATAAAGAATTATTCGATTTATTCTTCAATAAGTCACAATATTTCGATATTTATTCTTATATTTATAAAAATTACGTAGGTAATGAGGATGAAGCATTTATAGCATTTGGAAAAGATTTTGGAGAATATTTAGCAAAAACTCAACCAGAAAAACTTAATATATTAGGTCCTGCTATTAGTCTACAAGCAGAATGGCATTATAAATCGCAGTTTGTTGCTGATAAAATATCTCCTCTTGCTGCTTTAGTATTTAACTTACATAAATTAACAAATTCATGAGCAATAAAATAACTTACTTATGTGATGGAAATTTCTACCTTCACAAGACATTGTCAGTATGTGGTGCATTCGATGAAAAATATCCAATGTTCTTAAAGGATGATAGCCCAGAAAAGATGGAAAAAGATAAGAATTCTCTTATTCATAAACTTACTATGGATTTTTGTTCAGACATAAGAAAAGCTGCAGTATTAATAGACGAAGTCATTATTACTATGGATGATTATTCTTGGAGAAACGACTTCTTTGAAGATAAAGCATATCAATATGCTACAGTAGCTGAAGAAAAGAAACAGACTGATGAAGAAATAGTAGGTGAAGCTATTGAGTATAAAGGTCATAGAGTAAAAGAAAAGAGCTTTAATTGGAGTTTAGTTTACCAGACGTTTGAAGAATTCTTAGTAGATATGAGAAATATTGGAGGAATTAAATGGGCAAGAATGAATGGTTGTGAAGGTGATGATATCATCTTTGCTGTTGCTACTCATTATATTGCTAGAGGTAAATCAGTAATGATTTATAGTGGAGATAATGATTTAAAGCAACTTATATCATTCAATCCAATTAATAACTCATTCGTTATTCACTTTAAGAAAACTGAGAAAAAGATAGTAATGTCTAACTATACTGCTAAATGGTTAATGAATAATGAAAGTTTAATTAAAAGTAAACTTACTACATTCGCTCATGAAAATGAAGTAGAATTACTTGCTGAAAATGCATTCGATATCATTTTTACTAAAATATTAACTGGAGATAAGGGAGATAACGTAATGCCTTCTATCCAAGAAATGAGGACTTATAAATCTGGAGCAAAGAAAGGCCAAGATAAATTAGAAAAAATTGGTAAAAGAGTAATAGATAAAGTTAAAGTAGAAATTGATTATAAAAGATATAATTTCTTAGACTTCTTTAATGAAGATTTCTTAAATACTTTAACTAATTCAGTTCTTAGAAACTTTAAACCTATTAGTCATTTTAATCCTGAAAATATTAAAAACAACATTAAGATTAATAGAGATCTAATGTTTTTACATAAAAATTGCATACCTCATTCGATATATGAAACTATGTTAGATTGGATTGAACAAAATGAAAAAGAAATGGATTTAAAAATACGTGAAATGTATTCATATAAATCAGTTCTTGAGAGAAATCCACATTATACTCATAAAGAAGAAGCTAAGACTACTAGTGCTAACATTTTTAAACAACTTGGATTATGATAAAGTCATATTTTGATGTAATTAAAATATTAGGAAAACCTGCTTATGAAAATGTATCTACCGCTGATAAAGGTAGATATTTTTTTATGGTAAATCGTCATTTAACTAGAATGTACCCAGTAATAGCTGCAACATTTAGTCATATAAAAGTAGATTCAGCAAATGCTATGGATTTCTGGAATTTTTACTTTAAAAACATATATAAAGCCAGCAAAAATCCACTCCCTTCTAAAGAAAACTTTGCAAAGCTATCACAAAAAGGTAAAGTAGCAAAATATAATGAAGAAGGTATAGAATTTATGGTTTCTAGATTAAAACTTGGAAGTGCTGAAGTGGAAATACTTAAAAAATTAAAGAGTAAAGACTTAATTAAATATCTAAAGGCAGTTGATGAACTCTTGAATGAAAAGATAAAGAAATGAAACTAAAACTTAAAGAAAAAGTATGGATATGCACATTCGTAGGATTATGGCTAATCGTTAGTACAGTAAGTACAATCCACAGTGTAGAGTTCTTTAAACTCTCTAATGGAATTATATTAAGCTGGGCATTAGCTTTAGCTTTTGAATTAGGTGCTATTGCTTCATTAGGTGGATTACTTATATCTAGAGGCTCAAAAGCTTTAATTTGGTTTCTCTTTATATTACTTACTGCATTTCAAATCCATTGCAACATGTATTGGAGCTGGGTTAATGCAGGTGATCTAAAAGAATGGATTCATTTATTAAGTCTTATAGATGAAGATTTCGATATACAGAAACGAATATTTTCTATTATTAGCGGTGGTATACTTCCAATTATTGCATTAGGATTCATGAAATCTCTTATGGATTACTTAAATCCTTCTAAATTAGAAGAACAAATTCCAGATGATAGTAATAAAGAAGTAGAAACAATTCAACTAGATGAAGATGCTATAAAAGAAGCAGCTAATATAATTAAAGAACAGGAAGAAATTGTTAAAAATGCTGTTAAATTTAATGAAGAAAGTGAAGCTGAAAGAATAGCACAATATTTAGAATCTGAAGATACATTTGAAGAGCATTTTAAAGAAGAAGCTAATAATACTGGTATTAGTCAACGTGAATTACTTGAAGCAGTTGAAGAAAAGATAGAAGAAGAGGCTGCAGACATCGAAGTTAAAAAAAAGCATAAGAAACCGTTTTGGTCTAAATTAGATCCTAGAAAAACTCTTAATCTTTTAAATACTTCTGAAGATAAAATACAAAAGGAAGTTTCTGTAGAAGCTCCACAAAAATAATAAATTTTAATGGCATATACTAAAAACATTAAAATCAATGAAAATGGACCACAAATTAAAGTTAATGGCAGTACAACATTTACTGATGCTAACTTAAGTCTAAAAGATTTTGCACCGGCAGTAACTAGCTGGAGTAGCACAACTCAAGTGCTTAATAAAGGAGAAGAAATAGTAATAGATGAAAAGTGGACATTTATGTTCGTTAGACTTCGTTGGTTAGATGCTAAAAAGAATAGCAAAGATGATGGAGCTCTAAGCATCTATGATGCATGTTCAACAATTGCATCAGTAGCTACAAATTGTGGGTGTGACTCAACTGCTACATTAAGCTCTGGGAAGACTGTTTATGTACCTAGTCTTGCTACTTTTGAAACTACACAATATACTGAGTACTTATTAAGTACTGAATTTGGTTATTTAGATACTACAATTGCATTAGGTCCAACTGGTGCTAAAACTACTGATTTATATGATCACCAATTTAGCGCTATATTATCAGATGATATTTTATATTTTTATGATGTAACAGCTGGAGCAACTGGAGCTACTGCAAATCCATATCCAATAGATGAAGAATATTATACTTATGTAAATCAAGAAAAAGATGTTATATTCGTTTATGACTATGATAATTTAGAATGGATTTTATTAAGTACTGATACTGATTTAAGTGATGTAGATGGGACTGAAAATATAGCAATAAATATCTTAGATCAAGCTAGCTGGGGAGCAACAAGCCACGAAATTGGAAATAGTATGGTATTTGCACCAGAATTGACTAATGCTAATGGTACTCTTAAGATAGCTGATACAGTAGACTTAGAAGATGAAAATATGCCAGTATCTTTCAAATTCTCGGAACTATTATCATTTTCTGCTTATAAATTCTCAGGTAAGATAATTTCTGACCTAGATAATCAGGAAATAAATATAATGTTAGGTAAATAATTTTAACTCTATAAACAATAGAAAAATGGCTGAAAACGCAAAACAAGAAGCACCTAAAGGTGCAAAAGAAGCATCAATTGATGCACAAAGAACACAAACAACAAGTGTTAAAAATATCGGACAAGCAATTCATGTACTAGTACAAGCTGCTGATATAGGAAGAAAGGCAGGAGCTTATGAATGGCAAGACTTAAATCTTATTAGCCAAGCAATAGCATTAATCACTGCTGGTTCTCCACAAAACTCTAAATCTGCAGAAGAATTAAATTCTAAAGCAGAAAAAGAAGAAAGTACTGAAGAAATTTCTGAAACTCCTGAAATCGCTTCAGAGCAATGAAAGTAGTACTGACAATGATAGTCAAAGATGAAGAGCATGTAATAGAACGTGCTCTTCTATCTTGTGTAGATCTTATAGATGCTTACTGTATTGTCGACACTGGTTCCACTGATAAAACCAAGGAAGTAATAGAAAACTTCTTTGCTAATCATAAAAGAATAGAAGGAGAAATAGTAGATTTCCCTTTTACTAATTTCCAAGAATGTAGAAATAAATCAATTGAAGTAGGTAAAAACTACGGAGATTGGGGATTTTGGATGGATGCTGATGAAGAACTTCAACTTAATTCTAAATGGAATAAGAACGAATTCAAAGCAAATGTCATAAAAGATAAGCCAGACCAGATTTTGTTTGATTGTATCTACAGTTCTTTAAGATATAATAGAGCTCAACTTTTCAAGTTCTCTTCTGGATATAATTGGTATGGACCAGTTCACGAAGTACTTCGCTCAGATAAAAAAGACCAAGCTGCATTAGGTTTCCCTTATGGTACTGTTCTTATTAGACCAGATGGTAATTCATGGAAAGGTGATATTTCTAAAAAGTATGAAGAACATGCTGAAATATTACTAAAATACCAAGAAGATAATAATTGGGAAGATCCTAGATGGACATTTTATTTAGCTCAAAGTTTCAAAGATGCTTCATTACCAGTTCTAGTAACAAATCCTAAAGATGAAAGAGGTTTAGACTTAGCAAGAAAATCTATTAATTTTTACAGAGATAGAATTAACGCTAAAGGCGGATTTGCTCAAGAAGTATACTATTCTCAATTAATGATTGCTAGAATATCTTACTACTTTAGTACTCATGAACAATTAATCTACGAATTCCAGAAATGTGAAGAATATAATTGGGATAATAGAATAGAGCATATTTTTGACTTAACTACTATCTATAAAGATAAACAGTTATGGAGAAATGCTAAAATATATGGAGACCATGCTCATACTCTTTTAGAAAGATCTGGACAAGATCCAGTAAGTAAAGGTAGAGGCACAAGAGCTAGTCTTTTCATAGAAAAAGATTTATACACTTGGAGATTTTATGATAATTTTAGTATAGTTTTATACTATAATGGTTTAATAAACGAATCACTGAAGGTCATAAAATGGATTTTAACTAAACATTCTAAAGCAATGCCAGATCATGAAAGAGAAAGAATTGAAAATAACCGCACCCTCACAGAAGACGCTTTGTCTGCTAGATCAGGAATTCAGTTACCAAGTAAAAAGTAAAACTGAAGACTTAATAGTATTAGAATTAAATGATGGTTCTCTCTTAAATTTAGAGAGAACCACTCCTATTTACTTAAGATTAAGAAATACTATGTCTGATTTAACAGTTACTCATAATAATAAGCATTATCAAGTTCTAGATTTTAAACAAAATGATGAAGAAATTCATTTAATCTTAAAGTAATATGGAAGAACCAAAGGAATATAAAAATGGTGCTAAATACTTTTCTAATGTAGAAAAAGTGTTACAAAGCATAAAACAGATCCAATCAAGTTCAACATTTAAAATTACTTCTAATAATGAGAAGCTAATGATGAATATGATTAAGAGTCTTGCTACTATTGCTGATACTCAAAATGATATCTTAAAGTACATAATTTCACATGATAATAAAGCAATCATTGATGACAAATCAGATGGATATACTGCTGGACAATTTGTGTTTTATATACCTTATGAAACTATTGCAGTAATTAAAGAAGTAATAGATTCAGAGAACATCAAGATTCATATCATTGCACAAAGCATAGATAAAACTGTAAACATTAAAGATTTAAAATAGAAATTATGGCACACACTTTACCATTACCAATGGCAAGAAGTCTAATGTTCAATTCACAAGTAGTACTTAATGCTAATATAAATGAAAAATTATATTATTTACATATTAAATTAAAATGAAACGATTCCAACAATGTAATAAAATAGTGAAATTATGGAGGTACCGCTGGTATCTCCTAATTCCATTTAAGTGGCTATGGCATTCGTATTGCTTTCCATTACCAGTAACAGATGATGAAACACTCATTTCTGTAAATCTTAAAGGTAAAATGCTATGGAGTATTCTGATTGGAGAAGCTCAAATAAAAATGGAGTGGTATCATACACATGAGGAAGTACTTGAAAGCTTACATAAATATAGGGATGGCGAGTAGCCATCACTATTATAGTTTATATAGATATTCCCAAGATGCATACAAGCCTCTTAGAATGAATCTAACGTTTACCAGTAAACATATCTGGATCCTCTTCTTCTAATTCTTCGAACCTTGCTTCAAGTTTTATAATTAAATCGTTTCTCATTTGATCTTCTGCTGTAAATTCAATAAATTCTATGTCAGCTTTATCAAAATCTTGAAATTTCTCGATGAAATATTTTAAAGAACTTTGAGATCCTTTTTTCATATCAACTTGTCTTGTATCTCCTAGCATAACTAAAGAACATCCTTTTTCTATTCTTGTTACAATTGTTCTCATAGAAGTAATTGAAATGTTCTGTGCTTCATCAACTAATACGATAGCATCTGGTTGGATTGAAACTCCTCTTAAGAAAGCAATCGGAATAAATTCGATAATATCTAAGTGCTCAAGTTTTCTAACTGTGCTTTCTCCTACAATTTTCTTAAATGCATGCATAAATGAATATGCAAAAGGCTCTACTTTTTCTTTCATTGTACCTTTCATGAATCCTAATTCCTCTCCTTGAAGAGCGGTAACTGATTTAATAAGATAAATCTTATTAATTTTACCCTTTTGGAATAAATTAAGTGCTTTTTGTACTGCAGTGTAAGTTTTTCCAGTTCCTGCCATTCCATAACATACTGTTATTTGGCTATCATCTATTGCTTTTATAAGCTTTTTCTGATTCGGAGTCTTTGCAGACATTTTAAAAGAAATTTCCTTTCTTACCGATTCTATTGTTACTGTTTGGTTCATACTATATTCATTTATATTAGTGTTTTTAAGATACTCTTCTAAAACAGAGATATCTTTCTTTCTCATATTCTTTAATATCATCTGCCATAAAGTTTATTGTTACCTAAGTAGGTTATCGTCTACTCTTACATCAAGTGTACCAAGTAGAACATTTTTAATGTCATCAAGACTTCCCATTAATTCATCTATATTGCTTATTTTTATTGAGTCAGGCATTTGAATTTGAGCAGCCTTCCCAGTGTTAGTATTGCTTTTAGTATTTATAGCATTAGCAGAAATAGACTCAGCTTCATTTAATTGTTGAACAACTTGTAGTAATTTTTCTAATACTTCATCAACATCATCAAAAGATTCTTTTAATGTCTGAGCAAGTTTATTAAAGTTAATCATTAATCTATTAAGTTTACTTAATCTCTTAAGATCTAAAGAATTAACAGACTTAGTAATAGAAGCAAATGCCTTTTCAGTATTATTAGCTCCAGTAGTATCAATATTAATGCTATTAGAAAGTATACTTAAAGTATCAGCAAAGTATCTTAAACTTGCACCTTGCGTAGCATCATATCCACTTTTCTTACTAAATGCTGCATGCAACCCTTTAGCAAGAGATGCTATATTATCTGCAATAGTTTTCCCATTAAAGCTTCCAGCTTCTAGTTTAGAAAAAGCAGTTATACCTTCAGCTAAATCAGCAATAGGCTCACCTAATTGTCCTAGCATATCAAGACCATCTTCAAAATCTGAATCGAAGAACCATCCACTTTCAGCACCTAATTTTTTAATAGGTTCCATAAGTGAATCTACTATCATTTGTATATTTACTCCAACCTTTTTAGCAAAATCTGGATCTAATTGTTTAGTATCTTTAAGAACTAATTTACCATTTTTAACTTCATATATTGGAACTTGTAAGTTAGCCATTCCTTGAACACCTAAAGCAAATTGAGATAATGAATTACCTAATCTTCCTAAAAGATCTATTCCATTACCTACTGGTCCATCGAAAAATAATCCTTCGTTAGCACCTAATTTAGCAAGAGGTTCAATTAAAGCAGAAACCATCGTGTCTATATTTGTGGCAACTTGTTGAGCAAACCCTGGATCTAATTGTTTAGTACCAACTAATACTAATTTACCATCTTTAACTTCATATGTAGGAACTTGTAATTGTGCCATAGCAGCAACACCTTGAGCAAACTGAGATAATGAATTACCTAGTCCACCTAATAAAGCAGTTCCCATCATTGCTTTAGCAATATCAGCAAAGCTTATATCTGTGAAAATGTCTATAAATCCTGATAGAATTGTATCTAAAGTATACATCATAGAATCAGTATCAGATTCTCTCCATTTAGCTTTCTTATAATTAACTAATCCAGCAGTAAATGCATATATTCCAGTACTTGCTATTAACATAGCTGCAGCACCTGGTATAATAAAGATTGCTCCTAATCCCCAGCCAGCCATTGCTACTCCAAGTCCAACTATTGCAGCTCCTAAAGTCGCAAGATCTTCCCAAGTAGGTTTAGCTTTTACCCACATTTCTACACCTTTAGCAAGAGGTATAATAGCAACAGAAGCAATTAGCATTGCTAATGCTCCAGGAATGATTAATGATGAAACAGCACCAGCAGCAGCCATTGCTACTCCTAGACCTAACACAGCAACTCCTAACATAGCAAGAGATTCCCAAGTAGGTGCAGCGTTCATCCACATTTCAACTGCTTTAGCTAAAACTATAACAGATACTCCAGCAATTAACATTCCTACAGCACCTTGTATAATTTGAGATGTCATTTTACCAATTAAAGCAAATGCACCACCAATAAGTAATAATGAACCAGCTACAGTTGCTGTAGCTATTAGCATTGACATTGGATCTTTAGCATCTCCACCTAATGCTTCATAGTATGATTTTATAGCCATACCTAATAAGAAAACAGATAATGACATGATTAACATTCCTACTGCAGCTTTTGCTAAGTCTTTTCCGTGCTTAGCAATAAAAAGCATAGGTAAAGCCATTATAAATACGCTTAATGCAACGACAGCGGAATTAACTATTGCTCCCTGGATTCCTCCATTAAAGAATATATATCCGGCAACTACTAGACCCAATAGACCTACAGCTATTCCCATAGTCTTAAGGCCTTTTGCTCCTTTTTCTATATTTTTATTGTACTTTCCTATTAAATTAAACGCAGCTCCCCAAAGTAGTATAAGAGGTAAAGCTACCATAGTTCCAATTAATAAAGCTGGAGCAGCTAAAAGAACAGTAACAGCAAATAAAGCTATAGCTTTAGTAACTGAGCTAAAGAACTTAAGAGTAAGTTCTAATTTATTTTCATCTATTCTATTAATAGCATCAGCAAATCTTTCAATAGAAGCAGCAACAGCATTAATACCGCTAGCAAATCTTCTTAAAGACTTTTCACTAATTTTAGATTTTTCAAGTTGTTGTAGAAAAGAACCATCTATTTTAGTATTTCCACCAAATAAATTAAACTTAACATTATCTCCGGTCTTTTCACTTTTAGAAGCGATTGCATCAACTAATCTTGTAAGAATACCAGTTTGTTTCTTTAACTCGCTATGTATTTCTTTACTAAGAATTTCATTAGTCTTCTTAGTAGCTGTAAGTATTTGTGCATTTATTTGAACATTAGATTCTGCAAGAGTTGCAATTTTATCTAGAATGTTTATCGCTAAGTTACCACCCATTCTGAGTTTATATTATTTTGGCATCTTAGGCATAGAAGGCATTTTTGGCATTTTATTAGAACCCATTCCCTTCGTATACTTAGATGAATCTTTTTTCATTTTATCGTAAGTATCATTTACATTATATTTATTGTCTCCATCTTCATTATTTCTTTCTTTAATAATGTCGATAAGGTCTTTAACATAATATTGATACTCGTAAAATGGCTTATCTTCGTATTCTGAAGGTTGTAACCTTAAGTGATGAAGAAGCCTAGCACGCATTGTGAAATACTGCCTAAGATCTATCTGGAATGCTCCAAATAATTGCTTATTTGTTAGTCTAACTTTATATACCATGATAGTGAAATAAAGAAGGGGAACTTAATCCCCTTCTAGTGTTATATTAAATCGTGATCAAGGATGTCAGCTTCTACGAATAATCCTTTAATACCAGTAGGTAATTGGATTTCAGCTTCAATAGGTTCATTACATGAAATACAATGCTTAAGCATCCTTTCTTGTACTCCTACTTGCATCTTTTCAGATAATTGAGTAAAAATTAAGAATTTCTTTTCATCCCATCTTAAAAAGTCCATCTTAAGATTATTAATCTTAGGGATAGTTAAGCCTCTCCACTCAGGAGAAAGATATGGAAGAATTTTTAAGAAAGCCATATATTCTTTTATATTTTCTCCAGCTTGTTGAAGATTCTTAATATATTCAGCAACTATTCTCATAGTACCTACAGAAGGTGGCTGCATTTTAATTTCTCCTAAAGCTTTAGATTTTATAACGAATAGCTTTTCTTCTTCATTATAATATTTAGCAATTATTTCTGGTAATTCTCTTGTTTGGAAATTGTCATTCTTGATTTCCATCTCGTTTTCAGTTTTACAAGATGGACATTTAACAGTGAATGATATTCTGTTTTCATCTTCAGCAAAAGTTAATTCTCTGATTGATAAGATTAAGTAGATTTTATCTTCTTCTTTAATATCTTTCCAAGAACCTGCTTTATCTGAAAATGAAACTTTAGCACAAATCTTTAATAGATCAGTGATTGCTTCATCAACACTATAAGGGTCGTTCTCATCAATAGTTGAAAAGTGTATGATTTCATTTACCGTGGCTGCTTTGATAAGAACGCGAATGTCTTCTCTATAATATCTACCACCTGATGGGAAATTTTCTGCATATAATTGGTGCCAACCAAACTTTCGTTCTGTGTCAGAAACCTCTTTTTCAGCATAATCGAATCTTTCGATTTTACCCATATTTGATACTTTAGCTTCTTCATCGATAGCGTTTTCGTATCTTTTTTCTTCTATATTACCAAGGCTGGTAACATGTTTTTCAATGTTATCTGATGATTCTTGCTGTAGATCTCTATCAAGTTGATCTAATGCATTTTTTTCAGCGTCTTTATTTGTGCTCATTTAATTAATGTTTAAGTATATAACATAGTATTTAATAAGAAAAAAATAGGTAGGCTATAAACCTACCTAATCTTTTTAAATCATATTTTCAGTCCAGTAATCTGAACGGAATGCAACTTCTAATTCAAGAGGGTCACCTGCTGAATAATCAAGTGCTAATTCTGGTAAATCTCCAACGATGAATACATCATGGAATGTTCTTTGCCAGTAAATATCACCTACTCTGTTAAACATAGTAACGATTATTTTAGCATCTGAGTAATCTTTCTTTAATCCTTCTTCACCTGTAAGTGGGTTATAAATTAATCTTTTCCAGTCTCTAAGAGTCTGGTAAACATACATTTGATTGCTATCATTTAAGTTTAATGAAAAGTTAACTGTAAGATCAACAGTTGTAGCAGTAGGTCTACCACTAGCATATGATCTTTGAGCAAATTTATACTCTTGTTCAACTACTTCATTCCCTTTCTCAGTATTTAACCCCCCGATAGATCTAACATGCTCTAAAAGAACATTACCACCAGATACACCTGGAGGTGGAAGAATAGTTACCTCGAATAAATTCGTGTAAACAGGCTCAAATTTATTAACAGCTGCTCTACTATTTCTGTAATGCGGAAGTCCGGCCATAATTTTTTAATTATTTTTCTTTTAGTATTTATTATGAATTAGGGGAAGTCTTTTAAACTTCCCCGTTTTTCATTTGTTTTTATGTTCCTTGAATTTGGAATTCTCCAGCATCAATTCCACCAGTTCTTAGGATAGTTACCCTTTGAACAAGTTTCTCAAGTCCTTTAACTGGTTCTACAGCAATGTCAATAATACCAAAGTCATTATCAATAACCTCTGGTGTGTTATTTGCTGAATTCATCACAGTTTCAAAGTTGAATAAACCTTGGTCGTTTTGTATCTGAGATAAGAAACCATCTACTAAAGTTTTAATTTCCAATCTAGTTTGAACTGTGTTAAACTCAAATTGGTAATTTTTTAAGATGTTTTCAACTTCCTCTTCAATATAAATAAGTAATTCTCTTACGTGTACTTTAGAAAGAGCAGACTTAACTGATTGCTGAGCAGTTTGGTTAGAGTTAATTACTAAACCAATTCCTTGCTTAGGTAAAATAACGTTAATCCCAAATGGCTCAAGAGCGTTTAATCCATTTCTATCGTAAACATATTCAACTCCTGTTATTCCATTACCAGCAACAACTCCTCTTCTTGGTCCAGCCACGATTGAGTAAGGTTGTGCAGATTTATATTTCTCAACAAAGTTGTTTGAAACATAAGATGCAGGTGGTACAGTTTTAACTGAAGAACCTTCCTTAAGAACTAAGTTCGGATGGAAATATCCAGCATAATTTGCGCCTTGTTGAACAGTAGGTAAAGAAAGAGTGTTACTTGGGTTAAAATCTTGATTACCTCCAGTACCAACGTATCTAGGATCATAGTTTGATCTAGCATTAAATTTGAATAATGGATTAGTAGAATCACTTAACTGTTTAACGCTAGGTGAGTTAAGAATCGCAAATGCAAATTGTCTAGTCTTACAAAGATCACTTAATATATTTTTTGTTCCTGGCTCAATATTACCCTCAAAAGTATCAACTATATATCTGAAAGAAATTGCTTCCTTATCAGCAAGTGCACCAAATAATCCAGTATTTACTAATACTGAAAGTATTTCATTTTGTCTTTCTGCAGTACCATTAGGAACTTGTGCATCTCTTAAAGAGAAACCATCAAGTTTAGTGAACTGGTAATTAGTAACAAAGTTTTGAACAGATTTATATCTTTCAACTTCAGTGTTAGCATTTGTGAAATATACTTGGTCTTTAGTTTTAACAGTAATTATTTTAGTCACAGAATCTTCTTTTACTGAACTAATTCTAGTAAATCTAGTATTTCCAGTTCTTGAGTCGATATTAGTGAATGTTGCACCATCTTCAAATCCTCTGATTATAAAATCTTCAGGTTTAATAGCACCAGTGAATGCACCAGATGTATTATCAATAGTGAATTCGTAATCATTAACTTTAGTTACAGTAAAAGATTGGTTAATGTTACCAGCTAATGATTTAAAAGCAAGAGGTGTAGAAATATCACTTGTCTCAGCATCAAATACATAGTAAGTGATTTCATGAGAAAGAATATCTGAACCTAAAATAGTATCAAGAGCATCTCCATTACCATCTCCACGTCCTGAAATAACAGTAAAGTCTTCATATCCAGAACCAGTTACTTGAACTGTATCTCCGCTTGATAATACTCCAGTTCTAAAATCAATACCAGTAGCAGAATCATAAGAAGTAAGATAACTACCAGATCCGTTAGAAGCAACAAAGTTTACGTTAGCATAAGTTGTACCAGCTTTATCAACTGAGTCACTTAATAATGAACCATCGATGAACAATTCTTCTGTTCCAGCTTCATTTAAAGCACTTAATTGAATAATTACTTTATCCGCAAGAGCAGCAACATCTTTAACGATTGCTTTAGTTACATCACCAGCAGCAGTTCCACCAGCAACAATAGAAGTTACATCAATAAATGACGAATTAACTTTAATAGATTGTGCAAAAGCAAACCATTCAGCATGATCAGCAAAAGCATCAGCAGCAGGTTTAGCTGGATCTGTTGAGTCTGGAGAGTAAATAGTTAAAGTATCATACTTATCAGTATTATCAGTATAAACTCCAGTATCAGTTAATGATAAAACACCATCAGCAGCTCCAGAGTATGAAGTTGCACCAATGTTATCAGCAGTATTAAGCACGAATGCTTGAGTTACAGCTGCAGCAAAAGGTGAAGTATCAGCATAGTTTAAATCTTCAGCAATAGCTCCATAATAAGAAATATAATCAATTTCAGTGATTGAGCTACCATCGATAGTTCCACCAATTAAATCAATACCTCCATCTGCTCCAGAAACTAAGTCTCCAGTATCAAATAGATCTTCATCTACTGCACAATATACTCCAGTAAATGGAGTTTGTAAGTTAACAATATCTTGAATGTATAATTCGTTACCATTTTTATCTAAGAAGTTAGGAATAATTACACCATCAAATGATGCAAGAACTATTACTTCTTGTAATTCAATAAATTTACTTAAACCATCGAATGTGTTACCATTAGAATCAGTATAAGTTTTCTTAAGACCGTTTGTATCAAAGTAAGCACCGAATAATGGATCGATAGATAATTTCTGATAATCAGAAAAATCACCTTTAATGATTTGTACACTAACTGCAAAATCATTAATATAATCTTGTTCATCCATAAATTCTGGCACATTTCCTTCTCCGTACCAATCTTTAGCTGAAATATCTAAACCTTGAATTCTGCTACTTGTTACTAATACTGATACAGAATTTGTACCAACGTTAGCAAAGTTAAGAATAGATTTAGTAAAACCTGCTTGATTATTAATATTTTTTAGAGTTTCTTCTGTGTCCAGTTTCCAGAATTTAGAAGTGTCATAGTAATCTGAAAGCGGTGCTTCCCCAACTGCTTGATTAGGTTCAGAAGACATAGCTGAAAACGGAATGAATTCAGTTTGGTCTAACTCCTCATCAAGAGCTCTAAGATTTAAAGCTATAATTGGTGATTCTCTTAACATTTCTAAAGCTGATAAGTGGAAATAAGATCCTCTTCTTTCAAGAGATTTATCTCTTGAACCGTATATTTGAGTAAAGAATTTACTATCTTCACAAAATACAGGCGTATTGAAAGGTCCAACTTTTGAAAATCCAATGATCATACGTAATGTAGAAACAGTACTAGTAATGATTTGGCTTTGGTCAAATTCAAATGTATAGACTCCAGACGACTTCAATGTAGTAAGATATCCGGGTAATGCCATAGTTATTTAATTTTTTTTGTTTTAGTATTTATTCATGTTCAAAAGTTTCCCCTTTAAATTATTTTCACATTTTATGAAAATTTTTAAACATTTTTCCAGATCTCGTATTTAAGCTATTGTAAGCACTCCTGAAAGGATAAGAGTCTTATAAGAGATTCTATAGAGACTCTAATTTTGTGCTTCTAGAGAGACTCTATTTGAGCCAACTAAATAAACATCATAAAATCCTTTGTATTGTCATAATTTATTTGTAATATTGTAACTCTTCTAAATAATATATCTTAATGTCAAAAGAAAAAGCAATGCCAATAACTGCTCTTGGTCTAGAGTTTAAAAAGACTAAATCAGAAAAGTTGTTTAAATTAATCTACGATAGACTTAAACACGGTGTAATTCAATATTATTCTAACTTCGGGAAAGATCATCAATTAGTTGAAGATGCTTATAATGAAGCTATGATCTCTATTTGGAGAGATATAGATAAAATAGATGTAAAGAATTATTCTATATCTACTAATGTCTATATGAAAACTCGTCAGCATATTATAAGGGATAATATCCAAACGACGAGAAGCTGTGGTAATGCTGGAGGAATTTTTGTAGATTCTCCAGATATTGTAGATAATTTACTAGCTAATAATCTAAATTCAGGAAACTCTATTATTTTAGGTAAACATGCTAAATACCAAGAGCATATGAATACTTTAGTAGGGAAAAGTGAAGAAGAACTGTTCATCAAGGAAGAAGAAATAACTAATTTCTGGAATTCTATTGATAAATGCAAATTTTCTGATATAATTAAAGACCATTATATTGAGGGCCTTAAATATAAAGAACTCTCTAAGAAATACGATATAGAAATTCAAATAGTTAAAAATCGTATTCATCATGGTAAAAAACAAATTAAAAAAATACTAAACATAGACTATGAAAAAGTTTCTAAAATCTTTGATTAATTATGACTTTTGGAAGTCATATAATGCAGAAAAGCGTCTTAAAGAAGCATTAACTATTTTCTTCAATTCAGAAGATGATGATCTACAAAAAATATTTCTTAAGAATTTTTCTTACCCATCTGATATGACTGAGAAGCCTATTAGACTAAACTCTGAAACTAGTGAAATTTATTATGTTATAAATTTTAACAGTAAAGAATTATTCTATAATGAACAAACTTTACAAGCAGCATTTGCTCAAAGTCTATCTATATTACAAGTTAATTTACCGCTTGGTGTAACTCAGTACTTAAATCCAGAAATTGCTGGTAGATTAGAAGGAAGTTTCAGTATTCTTGTGACTATGTCCCCTTCTTATGAATACTTAAATACTATGAACATATTTAAAGCTTTAATAAAACCAGCTTCTATATTATTTGGGATCATCGCAGTTTTAACTTTAATCTTAACAAATGTCTAAACAAAAGTATCAATTATTAAAACCTGTACAGCACGTTCTTCATAGACCAGATATGTACATTGGTTCAGTTATTACTGAAGAATCAATGAAACGCTGGGTATGTGAAGATGATAAAGTACTAGAAAAAGTAGTTAATTATAATCCAGGATTTTTAAAGTTGTTTGATGAAATTATAAGTAATTCTGCTGATGAACATAAAAGAAATTCTAAACTTAATTCTATTAAAGTAGAAATTGATTCAAAAGCTGGAACTATTTCTATATGGGATAATGGCGGGATTCCTGTTAAAAAACATGAGACTTATGATGGGTATATTCCTGAAATGATTTTTAGCGAAATGTTTAGTGGATCTAATTTTGATGACACTGAAGAGAGAACTACTGTAGGGACTAATGGATTAGGTTCAGTACTTACTAATATCTACTCGCATGAGTTCAAAATTGAAACATGTGACGGTTCAAAAACTTATTCTCAAGTCTTTGAGAAAAATATGTCTATTAAAGGTACTCCAGAAATAAAGACTGGTAAAAGAGGATTCACAAGAATTACTTATACTCCAGACTTAGGAAGATTTGAAATGGATTCTATAGATAATGATCATATTCTTCAACTAAGAAAAAGAGCATTAGATATAGCAGCAAGTAACTCAGGATTAAGCGTAGAATTTATTGCTGATGGAAGCTTTAATACTTATAAGTTTAAAGATTTTAAAGAATATATAGATTTCTATTTAGATGAATTTACTGAATGTTTTTATCTAAATAATAAAAGAGCAGATATTGCTATTGTTTCAAGTGATAGTGGATTCTATCATAAATCTTTTGTAAATTCGGTAGACACATTTGGTGGAGGAACTCATATTAAACAACTTGAAAATCAAGTAATTGAGTACACTAGAGAATATATCAAGAAAAAGACTAAATATGACATTAAACCAAGCGATGTAAGAAATCACTTTGGTATATTTGTGAATTGTTTAGTAACTAACCCAAGATTTAAAGGTCAAACTAAAGAGATTTTAAGTACAGCTTCTAAAGATTTAGGATGCGATTTAACTATACCAGAAAAAGTATTAAAACAGATTGTAAAATCTGAAATTACTTCTTCTATAATGGACTGGGTAGAAAAGAAAGTTGCAGCTGATGAAAAAGCTGAAATGAGAAAACTTAATAAGAAAATAGGTGGAGCATTACCGATTAACTTATTAGATGCTAAAACTAATAAAAGACAAGAAGCTAATCTTTACATAATGGAAGGAAAGTCTGCTATGTCTGCTGTTAGAAAATTTAGAGATCCACAAGTTCATGGATGTTATCCACTTAAAGGTAAGTTTATGAACGTTCTAGAGAAGACAAATTCTGAAGTAATACAAAACAATGAAGTACAAGAATTAGTTAAGTCTCTGGGTCTAAAACTAGGTGAAGATGCATTTGAGATGATACCTGAGTCCGGTAAAAAAATTAAACTTCATTTAAATGATGGAACAATAGTAGTTGATGAAAATGAAGAACTATTTATAGACGGAAAATGGGTACTAGCAAAAAAGTTATTAAATTCTAAAACAAATGTTATAGAAATTAACTTAGAATCTAAACAAGTTGAAGGTGGAGATGTTATTAAGAGAGAAACTACATTAACAAGAGGTAAACTACCTAAAGCAGAAAATATATCAGGACTTACTGATGATGAAATTGCTAAAAGGTTAAAACAAGCTAAAAAAGCAAATAAATCTAAAGGATTATTCTAAATGGAAGCAATAAAATTAGACTTAAATAAAGCAGATATTCGTAGAAGAAGACCAATTGTCTCTAATGCATTAAGATATGGTACTATAGTTATTTGTACTGATGCAGATACTGATGGTTATTCTATTTGTGCACAATTAATTAACTTTTTCTATAAATATTGGCCAGAATTAGTTCAACATAATAAGATTAATATTTGTAACACTCCAATTCTTCAAGCAAAAGATGGTAAAAATATGTTAGATTTTTATTCTATTGAAGAATATAAGCAATGGGAAAAGCAAGAAAAGAAT
>Ga0307983_1000333_pt1 | contig 24700 bp, 22 predicted proteins | sample OrgLakmetagen991_FD_201845 | JGI IMG/M metagenome (GOLD analysis project Ga0307983, IMG submission 201845) | Saline water microbial communities from Organic Lake, Antarctica - #991 | ecosystem: Environmental > Aquatic > Non-marine Saline and Alkaline > Saline | place: Antarctica: Organic Lake...
GGTGCAATCAACCGATCTTTTTTCAAGCTGCACCGGGTTCTGTGGGCTATGCACTCCGGGGAATGGGTGCATAAGCTGGATCACAAGAACGGCGTTAAAACCGACAATGCCATCCTAAATCTTAGACACACAACCCCCTCCAAGAACGCACGAAACGCCAAGCGATCTAAGGCAAACACCACGGGGGCTACCGGGGTTTACCTTCGCCCTAATGGGCGTTTTCAAGCTACCTTACGGACGGATGCGGGTATGGTCACCCTTGGGACTTTTTCCTCTCTGGGTCTAGCCAAGGATGCTCGCCGCAAGGCTCAAACTACGCACGGGTATTCCGAGCGGCATGGAGAAGCATGATATGGCGTTTGATGAAGTCCGCCTTCCGGTTGAGATTGAGCGTGGTGCCCAAGGCGGGCCGGGCTTCCTCACCACCGTGACCGTCCTCAACTCGGGCAAGGAAAAGCGCAACAGCCTGTGGTCGGTGGACCGGGGCGAGTGGGACATCGGCTACGGCATCGACACCCGCGAGAACGCGCTCAAGATCAGGAACTTCTTCATGGCGCGGGCAGGCAAGGCGCGCGGCTTCCGGTTCCGGGACTGGTCCAACTATACGACCGGCACGGGACAGCAAGGCGTGGAAGAAAGCCCGGACAGTGGCGACACCACCTTTCAACTGCAATACACCTATACCGACGAGGGTGGCTTCTCCTACACCAAGCCGATCTACAAGCCGGTCAATGATGCCAACTTCAAGGTCTATCTGGACGGCGTGGAGCAGGGGAGCGGCTGGGCACTGAACACCGCCACCGGGATCATCACGTTCACCGACCCGCCCGATTATGCCGTGGACATAACGTGGACCGGCACCTTCGATCTGCCCGTCCGCTTTGACACCGACCGGCTGGAAATCATCGTGGAGAACAAGAACGTCCTCTTGACCCCGGCCATCCCCATCGTGGAACTGAAACAGTAATGCCCCTAGTCTTTTCATCTGCCCTGCAAACCCACCTTGATGGGGAACTGCAAACCCTTGCGTCCCTGTGGACCATCGAACGCAATGACGGGGAAGTGCTGCGCTTCACCGACCATGACCGTGATCTGGTGTTCGAGGGGGCAACCTACCTGTCCGGGATCGGCTACGACCGCTCCGCGATTGAGGACAAGGTGGACCTGTCCGTGGACAACATGGAGATCAAGGGCATACTGGACGGCACGCTGGTAAAGCGGAATGACGTTCGGGGCGGGCTGTTCGACGGCGCACGCGTCACTATCCAAGTGGTGAACTACAAAGACCTGTCCATGGGTAGCATTGTGCGGCGCACCGGCTGGCTGGGGACCGCGCGCCAGAACAACCTCGGGGAATTCGACGTTGAACTTCGGGGCCTCTCACAAGCACTCTCTGAGGGCCTGACGCTGGTTTACACTCCCGCGTGCCCGGTGGACTTGGGCAGCACGAAATGCCAAGTGCCGGTCCTTACCCGCACCGAACGGCAGAGCCTCACCACATACGCAACCGAGAACTGGATGATAGTTTCCGAATACCCGGACTATGTCTGGAAGTGCACTTCGCCGGGACAGACGGAAGACGAAACGATCCTCGACTTCACGATCTTCGACGTGGGTGCATCCGGCGTCGAAGTGACCGATGGAAGCGTGACGTGGGTGAGCAACCTGCGCTACGACCGGGACTTCACCGTCACATCGGTGACGAACCGCAAGGCGTTTTCTGTGACCCTCACCGAACCCCGTCTGGCCGATTACCCGGACTGGTTCCAAGAGGGGGCGCTTCTGTTCAACACCGGGGCGAATGCTTCCGTCTCCAAGGGCATCAAGTTCGCGCCGGAAGGGTCAACCGGAGATGTGGAAATCGAATTGCATCTGCGGCTTCCCTTCGAAGTGCAAGTGGGGGACACTGGCACCGCCATACCCGGCTGTTCCAAGACCGTTCCAGACTGCGGGAACAAGTTCGGAAACGTCCTCAATTTCCAAGGCCACCCCTACGTCCCCGGCGATAACTACCTCAAGAAGTATCCGAACGCGAAATGACCGTCACCCGCACCCAGATCGTCAAGACCGCCCAAAGCCTCGTGGGCACCCCTTGGAAGCACCAAGGCCGGTCCCGGCGTGGCGTGGACTGCGTGGGGCTGATCTACCTTATCGCCAAGGAACTGGATATCCTCCCCGACCGTCTCGACATCCCTGCATACAGGCGCGAACCGGATGGCTCCGTGCGGGGCTACTTTGATGCTCATATGCACTTGAGATCACCGGACGACCTCAAGCCCGGAATGGTCCTTCTGCACAGCTTCAACGGTTCGCCTTTCCATGCGTCTGTCGTCATAAACGCTAAGGCCGGGGCGATCATCCACGGGACTGCCGCAAGACGGGCCGTAGTGGTGGACCTGTTTAAAGGGCAGAAAGACGGTATGCGTCTCCATGCCGCTTACGACTTCAAGGGGGTGGCAGATGGCTGATCCAGTAAGTTTCGCAGTCAACATCGCTCTCCAAGCGGCTATCTCCCTGATCATCGCGGCGCTTCGCCCCAAACAGGAAATCGAAGGGCCGCGCCTTGACGACACCACCGTGTCCAGCGCCGCCTTCGGGCGTACTATCCCTATCGGCTACGGGACAGACGTGATCGGCGGCAACATCATCTGGGGTGAGGAAATCGAGGAGGTCTCCAAGGAATACGACATCGGCAAGGGCAACCCGTTCTCACTCGGAACCCGGACAGAATACAAATACTACTTGACCTGCGCCGTGGGCATCAGCCAGCGCGAAGCCCAAACCCTGATAGGCATCTATGCGGACGGCAAGCTGATCTATGATCGGGACGCGATTGACGGCAAACCATCGGGCAACCTCCACCCCTTTCTGGACGGCGTGCCCGAAAGAGACCGCGTGAACGACAAGGGTAAAGAGCGGTCACCGCCAATCATCAAGAACCTCGAATTCAACTTTTACGAGGGGTCTCTGACCCAAGAGCAAGACCCGATCATGGCCGCTGACGTGGGGCCTACAGTGTGCCCTGCTTACCGGGGCCTTTGCTACATCGTGTTCAACCGGATGCCGCTCAAAGACGTGGGCAACCGCGTACCGCAGTTCCGGTTCGTTATCTCATGGGGGGACCCTACCGAGACGGAACTTCTGTTCCGGGAAATGGGGGACCCAGACGTTCCTGTGATCACTCAGACCTCCACCTATCCGTGGGTCTATGACCGCGACCGGGACGTGGTTTTCAGCATCCGGCAAGAAATTCAGACAATAGAGCAGGTCCAGAACCCGTTCCAAATGGCAAGCAACACCCCCGGCGATCCAACAAGCGTGCGGGTTCAATGGTTCGAAGCGGCTGACGGCCAGACCGGGGACGTTCTTTACACGAAGAAAATCCTCAACAAGATTGACAGTTCTAATCTGTTCAACCCGGTCTATGTGAACGACATCATCTATAAATACATGGTCGGATCAAAGGGTGACTATCTGGCGCTATACACCGACCCTGACCGCTTTGTGACGACTAAGCACGGGAACATCACGTTCGTGAACAAATCAGACTTTTCACGGGCGGGCAGCACCAGCGGCGGCGAAAAACTGAACAGAAACGCAGACCCGCCTGACACGAACATCGTGTCTAGCTGGACGGTACCCCTGCAAAACGTGGTGCAGTTAAACGCGGGATACAACGCTTATCAGGTGGACACGCTTCTCGGGCCGAAAAACTTCATCCTTGGGGGGTGCCAGCTTAACGCAGATGGTCCGAGCGGGACGCACCTTCATTCTGTCACCGTTATCCAGATGGGAGGCGGTATCAAAAAGACCGAAAACATGCAGGAGGATGGAATAAACAACATACTAGGCGTGTCTGAATGGCGCTATGGGCTGGTAAGCGGTCCAAGCCGGGGGCCTCTTTACGGCGACAGTGAAGTCGGGTTTTCATTCGGCTTCATGGATTGCATCGAAGGCCAGCGCATCCAAGACTACACCTATTGCTACGTCATGATGCGGACGGACCCGAACGGGTCAGATGCCGTGGTCCTCTATAAGATGGAAATGAACAGCACGGGGGGCTACCGCCGCATCTGGGCAAAGGTCATGCCTGAATTCGGGAATGGGATGGCGGGCGGTCCCGCCGCCGCGCCAAGCCTTACCTATGTCCCGTCGCTGGACTACCTGATATACCGGACCACCGCCGAGTGGCGGGCCTATGACGTGTCGTCCATGAATGAGCCTGACGAGACGGACGGCGGGCCTATCGAAGTCTGGAACATCGCATCCGCCGGGGCACCGGGCCGCGCTATCGACAACCAAATGCGACAGCCGGAAAGCACCCGCCTTCTCGGGCGTCAAGCCAACACCGGCACGTTAGACGGCGCTTTCCTTTCAATCGACGCCACGAACGGCGCGATTGCCAAAACATTCACGGCCACCCAGTTCTCGCTGGGGGATACGCTGAACGCGAACTATGTCCCGTCCGTCTACCAGCAATCCCAAGAGCGCGGCCTGATCTTTGTCGAATTGAGCGGGGAGACATCGCTGTTCGGCTGGGAGTATCTGGAACCCCAACTTGGCCGTGGGGCGGAACCACTTTCCACCGTAGTGTCAGACATCGTTACCCGTGGCAAACTCAGCGCCTCTTATATCGACGTGACCGATCTAGCCACCACTTTTGTAAAGGGCTACGTCATCGGGCGGGACACGACCTACCGCGCGGCGCTGGAACCCTTGCAAACCGCCTACAACTTTATCGGGGTGGAACGGGACGGGAAGCTGGTCTTTGTGCACCAGACCGGCGCGACCGACATCCTCGTGCCCGAAGACGACTTTGTGCGATCCAGCAACAAAAATATCTTCGAGGAAGAACGCAAGGATGAAGTGACTACCCCGCGCATGGTCTTTCTGAAATACCGCTCAACCGACCTGAGAGACGAAACCGCTACCCAGCACTCACGCCAGATCACCGACACCTACCTGACGGTCGGATCAAAGGGGGACGTGACCACCGAACTCCCGCTCGTGCTTCTGGACCAAGAGGCGAAAAACATCACCCAGAGGATGCTTTACGAAAGCCGTTTGAACCTCGACAACTTCAAGTTCAAGCTGCCCTCGCAATACCTGCGTCTGTCCCCCGGTGACGTAATCCAATTCACCGCCGCCGGTAGGACGGAAAGCATGAGGGCGAACCAAGTCACTGTCGGGTTCGACTATGAGATGGAAGTGGAAGGGGCGCTTGTGGACGGGGACGTTTATCTGCAAAACGCCCCCGCAGCTATCCCGTATGGCTCCCCTAACTTCTCATCTGACAACGTGGACGTGCAGCCCGCGCCCGAAGCGTTCGGTCTTTACATGGATGTCTACCCGATCCGGCCCGACATGGTGAGCGCGGTCTCACGCGACAGCGGGTTCTACCTCGGATACATGGCGAGCATCCCGCCGCTCTACGCGGCGCGGAGACGGTTCGTGGGAGCCGTATTGCAGGTCAGCTATGCGGGCACGTTCGAGACCCGCGCAAACACCGCTACGGCCATGTCATACGGCGCTGTGGCGTCTTCCATCCCGAACATACCGGACGCGAACTACAACGGCGTGGATGAAAGCACGATCAGGGTGCAAGTCTACAGCGGCGCGGCGGACTTTGTGTCGGTGACCCAAGCCCAAATGATCGGGGAACGCCTCAACGTAGCGATGCTCTACTGCCGGGAGGCGGGCATCATGGAGATCATCCGGTTCCGGGACGTGGCGGAAGTGACCGAAGCCGGGGTAGACTTTGTGGAACTGACCGGGCTTATGCGCGGGCAACGGGGCAGCAACACTGAGGCGCTTGGCTGGTCTGGCGTGGACGTGGAAGCCTCCCCGACCTATTGCATCCTTCTGCAAGCGGAAGACTTTGTGCCGGTTCTCGAACCCCTGTCCCGTCTTGGGACCACGGCGATCTACCGCAACGTCCCGATTGGCGTAGAAGCCCCGGCGGGCCTCAGCCCCCGGACAACAGCAATCCAGTTTCGGGGCCTGAAACCTTTCAGTGTGGCGAACCCCAAGCTGCGCTTTGACGACCCGTCTGGCGGAGAATACGAGATTACTTGGGACCGCCGAACCCGGAATGAGGGCGCGTGGAATAACCTGCAAAACTTCGTGCCGTTGGAGGAAGACGTAGAAAGCTACGAGGTGGACATCCTCCTGCGGTCTGGGGCCATCGCCCTACGGACCCTTACGACAAGCACCCCAAGCGTGCTATACACCGCCGACATGATAGACGAAGACTGGGGCACGGACGGATTGCCTGATCCTCTGGTGGTCAAAATCTACCAAATCAGCGCCCAAGTGGGCCGGGGCTTTTCTTATGAAGCCGAACTTCGAGAGGAAATCTAATGGCAACCCCGAACCTTAATCTGGACCACATCACCGAAACCCAGTTCAACAAAGAGACCACCGCGAACGTCACCTTCGACGGGCTGGACAACGCGATGAATGCCAACCTGCTATTGACGCTGACAGAGGATTATACGCTCACAGCCGCGCTTTTCCGGGCGAACCAAACTTTCGTCGTGAACGGCGGCGCAGGCGGCACCATCGTGTTAAAGGTTCCAGATGACATTGCACGCAAGTTCACCATCGTGAACAACTCCAACAGCGCGCTTGAGGTCGAACTGAACAGCGCGGCGTCAGACTTCATCACTCTGGCCGTGGACACGAACATCATCCTGTATTCAGACGGCACGCACCTTTTCAATCTCGGGACCGGGACAGGCTCCGGTTCGGGGACCGGCGCGACCGTCACCGCCGTGACAGAGCAAACGGGGTCTTTCACGATCACCGACGCTATGCTGGCCGGGAACCAGATCATCAAGTGCAACAGCGCCTCGGCTATCGTGATCACCATCCCGGATGGCCTGACCGGGATCGAGCCCGCGACCTTTGTGCAGACCGGCGCGGGCCAAGTGTCGTTCGTGGATGACAGCGTGGTCTCTTTCATATCCCCGGACGGATTGACCAGTACCCGGACCTTGGGCAGCGCGATCAGTTTCATCGTTCTGGGGGCCAACGAATTCCTTCTGGCGGGCGATCTAGCATGAGCCACAACATCATCATAGGCGTGCTGGCGTCAGCCCGACTTGGCGGCGGCGGCGGGGGCGGCACCCCTACCGATGCGGGCGCTTCATGGATACTGGACGCGACATTCCTGACGGACGAACTGGCTCTGGAAAGCGATCTGGTTACGCTCACGCACCAAGGCGCGACAGCGGACTACAGGTTCCCGGTCCCGACCGAAAAACAGGCAGGCCCGGATGTAGACATCCTCTACTGGGAGGTGGTCTGCAACGTGGCATCCGCCTCGACCGATTCCTACCAAGGGGTAGCGGACGGCGCTAACCCCCCCGTTGGAGATAACCCCATAAGCAACGGCAGCATGGGGCGGCGCGGGAACGGCACCATATGGGAAGACAACGGACAGCAAGTCACGTCCTTGCAGACTTTCGGCGCGCTGAATGACGTGCTTATGATGGCGTTCCAGCCGTCCACCGGCTCCCTTTGGACCGGCGTGAACGGGACATGGGACAACGACCCAGACGTGGACGCTGCAAATCACGTAATGGCGTTCAGTCCGCTACCGTTGCTCTGGAAACCCGTGGTCCACACGCGGAACGTGGGCGAAAGTTTTACGCTGGTCAGCACCGCAACCAACTTTGCGCACACGGTACCGGCCTCTGCCACCGCTCTGGCAGATTATGTGGCGACGTTCTATGACGTGTTCCCCGACCGTCAAAGCCTCTATGTCGTCACGGCGGAGCGCCCGATCAACCAAATGAGCGTAGACTTGCAGCGGCTTTACGTAGTCACGGAGGATTAAAAATGGCAGTCATCTTTGCATCAAGTTCGGCCTATGACTTCACCGGGAACATGACCGAATACACTGGCGCGGCAGTGAGCCGGGACCCGGACTATTCGGACAGCGAAATCGCTATCGCGTTTACCTCCAGCGTATCAAACCCGTGGGAAATCCCGAACATCACCCCAAGCGGAACGCTGATCTGGCTGCACATGCGGGCGTGGTTCCCCGCCGAAAGCGACAATTCTGGGGCTGATGGACGTTGGATTGATTTCTACGACAGCACTGGTGATGCCGTAGGCGGTATCGACTGTATCAACGGAAATCTGCGCGTCTATGTCCAACCTAGCATCACCGAATACACCGGGGCAGCATGGTCGCACACCGTCGAAACGCTCTACACCCTAGACATCCTCATGGAGTGCGACGGCGTGAACCAGACTTGCACGCTCTATGTGGACGGAGTGCAGGTCAGCACCGTCACCCAAGCGGGCACAAAGGGCGTCACCCGCCGCGTGGACTTCATTACGGACGACTGCAAGGGCATATCGGGGGGGACACCGAACGGATACTTCTCTGAGATCATCATAGACGACGCGGACAGCACCCTTGGATGCAGGCTGCATCAAGCGCGCCCGGACAGCACGGGCACCTACTCAGAAATGAGCGGGGACATCGGTGACCTTCTGTACTATCTGGACAGCGCCTCGCTCGCCTCAACGGCCACAGGAGAGCGGTTCTCTTGGAACCCCCCGTCCTACAGCGGTGACCTGTCAAACCCCAGCGTGAGGGCGGTTATAGGGTCTGTCAGCTTCATCGGGGGATCGAGTGGCCCTCCGACCTTGGAACAGTTCCTCCGGGTGGGCGGCACGGACTATTATGGCGACAAGCACGTGGGCATCGCCAGCGGCGTCACGAACGCACAATACACATGGGCCTTGGACCCTTCCGACAGTCTGGCATGGGACATCGGGGACATGGGCAGCTTTGAAGTAGGGGTTCGGTCGAATACTGTGTGAACTTGAGTGCATCGTCAACCTTGTAGACAAACTCAAGCTGGTGTAGCCTCTGGGCATCCCCCTGCCCGGAGGCACAAAATGTCAACCTACAATCCCCTCATCATGCGCATTGCAGGCGAACATAAGAGCTTGCACGAATGGCCGGGGGCACAGCACAATCCCGAAGTCATAGCACTCTATGCCGCCGTAGGGCACGAATGGGTTCAAGACGACGAAACCCCGTGGTGCGCGGCTTTCGTCGGAGCGGTTCTGGCTGAGGCGGGCCTTCCGCACACGGGCAAACTCAACGCCCGATCCTATCTGGGATACGGCGTCGAAGTCGGCATGAGGGACGCGAAGCCGGGGGACATCGTGGTTTTCTGGCGCGGTTCCAGAAATGGCTGGCAGGGGCACGTCGCGTTTCTTGTGCGCTTCGAGGGCGACCAAGTGATCGTCCGGGGCGGGAACCAAGGCAACCGCGTCTCCGACAAACACTACCCCCTTGAGCGTGTCCTTGGATACCGGCGGGCCGTTCCTTCCGACGCCGTGGGCAACCGACCGAACCTAAAGGACGGATCGACGGGGGCGTTCGTTCGGGCGCTGCAAGAACGCCTCAAGGGATTGCGTTACTTCCCCGGCAATATAGATGGGAACTACGGACCCCGCACCGAAGCCTCCGTGCGAGAATTCCAGAGTGCCTATCATCTTACCGTGGATGGCGTAGTGGGCCGGAACACTTGGAGCGCCTTGGACGCCGCCGTAGCACGACCCGACCGGCCCGTCACCAAGGAGAAGCTGCGGGAAGACGGCTCCCGGACCATGGGCATTGCAGACTTCCTGAAAAAACTGGCGGGGGGCGGCGCAGGCATTACCATCGGCGGGGCCTCTGTGGCAGACGTATTAGGCACGGACCCTGCCCAACTGGATCAAGTATCGGGCCTGCTGGACACGGCCAAGACCCTCGCCCTAAATCACTGGTGGGTAGCCCTCGTTTTGATCGGGGCCGGGGCGCTTTGGTATGCGGCCACCCGCCTCGAAAACATCCGTCTTGACGACGCCCGCACGGGGGCGAACCTGAAATGAATATCCTGATTTCAGCTTTCGTAGGGACGCTGCTTCTCATGGCGGGCCTTCTCTGGTGGCAGACCAACCGCCTTGAAACGGCGCAAGCCGAACTCGCCACCGCCAACGGCTACCTGTCGGCCTGCGGCGGTCGCCTGCAAACCGTTCTTGATGACGTGAGGTCCGACAATGAAATTGATGCCATACCTGATAGTGCCCTTCGGGATGTTCCTGCTCACTGGCTCATACCTGACGAGATTGACCGCCCGTCGCAAAACTGATATTAGGGGCTATGCTCACCCCAGAAATTATCAGGTCTGCGCTTCACTACAACCCGTAGACAGGGGCGCTTACGTGGAAGCACAGGCCGACGCATACTCCACAATGGAACGGGCGTTGGGTCGGAAAACCTGCTCTCACCGCCAAGTTGCCGAGGGGCTACGGGCACGCCAAAGGCGGCTGGGTGGCGCAAATCAACAACGGCTCTGGTATGGTCTACCTTGGGTATTTCAAGGACAAGGCTTCGGCTATCGCGCGGCTAAAGCAAGCCGAACGGGACTTGGGTTATTCGGAGCGGCATGGCTCCTGACCGCATGTGAAAAACCTTTGCCGGAAGTTGGCCCTCCCGTGGTAGACTTTTGTGCGGTGGAGGAACCGCGCCGCTTCTCGCAAGAGGAACTGGACTGGCGCTCGGAAAACGCCCCATCAAACTTGAGAAAAGACTTCAAAACGAACACAACCTATGACCGGGAGTGCGCCGTTGACAGCCCCCCTACTGAACAAGTCACCTAACAAGTCAGTGAACCCGTGGTGGGGTGAACGCACGTTCACTGAAACCAAGGGGGATCGGCACGCCGTTCGTCATACTGTCGCCTATCGTCCTTTAGAGGGCAGTTCCGTTTCGATCATCGGGGGAGGCCCCGGCCTGTGCCGGGCGGCGGCATCAATGCTCGCCATGCACCGGGCCATTGCCGTGAACAACTCCTTCCTGTTCCTGCCCGCCCCTGCCATGGTCGTGGCGCTGGACCGCCGCTGGTGGTCATGGCATGGCAACGACACCAAGGCCCGGCAAGACACCTGCATCACCAGCCTGCAAAAGAACCAGACCAACCCGGCGGGCTTCACGGGCTACGCCTTCAACAAGGACCGCGCCACCATTTATGACCCGGACCCCGGCATATTGTGCGGGCAGAACAGCGGGCACGCGGCGATCACTCTGGCCATGCACCTTGGCGCGGCGCGCATCTACCTTGCGGGCTTCGACATGGGGTTCAAAGGCGAACGTACGCACTGGCACGGGGGGCACAACGTCCCGTCCTCATCGGCCAACTATCAACGCCGTTTCCGCCCGGCTCTGGAAGCACTGGCGAAGGTGGCTCCTGACCACGGAGTGTCCATCATGGCCTGCACCCCAACCTATGCGGACATCCCCACCTGCTCGCTTGATCAGGCTTTGGAGGACTTGCGCCAATGAACACCGCATGGGTGACCCTCCGGCATCAACCACCCTACCGATCTGACGCCTTCGCCAATGGGTTCGAGGCGCTGGGCTACAAGGTCAAGCTGGCCTTCCCCACCGATCAGGATGTCCGGGCTGAGGACGTGGTGGTGACGTGGAACCTCAACCCACGCTATCGAGGCGCGGCTCATGCCGCCAAGCGGGCCGGGGCCTCCCTGATCGTGGCCGAGAACGGATACATCCCGGCGGAGAACTCTGCCGAGCATCACTATGCACTGGCGCGCGACGGGCACAACGGGTCCGGGTTCTGGTTCGTCGGAGAGGAAGATCGCTGGGCCAAGCTGGGCCGCAACCTACACCCGTGGCGCGGTTATCCTGACGGCCACATCCTGATCTGTGACCAGCGGGGCATCGGCTCCGACATCATGAAGTGCCCCCGGCCTTTCATCGAACCCCTGCTTCCCAAGCTGGAACGTATCTTCGCCCGACATGACAAGCGCAAGAAGCCCCGGTTCGTGTTCCGTGCGCATCCGGGGAGGCATCAGTCCAAGCTGACCCTTGCCCAAGAACTGCAAGGCGCGCGGGCCATGGTGACATGGGCGAGCAACGCGGCCAACGAGGCGCTGCTCATGGGCTACCCGGCGTTCAGGACCGCACCCTTCCATGTGAATGAGGCTGTCCTCACTGACGTGTCACTCCTGCCCACGCCCCCCGAGACGGACCGGCTGGCGGGCTTCAAGAAACTGGCATGGGCACAGTGGTCCCTGACCGAGATAGGGGATGGGAGCGCGTTCAAATGGCTCCTACAGGACGTTCTATGAAAGAGTTAGCACGAAACAGCGCCCCGGTGCCTGACTTCATTTTCTACGTGAACAAGCCCAAGGCCGAGCGACTGGCCGAAGCCATGGCGGCGGGCGTGCGCAATGCCGGGTTTAAGGCCAGCCTGACCACCAGCATGACACCGCGCCCGAACTCCATCGGCGTGTTCTATGGGGTGGTGCCTGAGACCTACGCAACCTTCCTGTTCTACAAGGCTGATGGCCGGGCTATCTATCTGGACAATGGATGGCTGTCTACACCCTCCAAGCCCACCTTCCGGTTCTCGTGGAACAGCGTGCAGTCGTTCCTTCAAGACATGCCACCGGTGAGGAAGTGGGGGACCCTGACGGACAAGCTGCCCCCTTTGCGCGGGGCTACTGTGGACCGCCGGGCGCTGCTGATCCTGCAATCCCGCCAATACTTCGACTATCTCCGGCTGGGCTACACCCGCGACCAGTGGGAGCGCGTGACGACCAAAATCCTGCAAGACAAGGGCTATGACGTGGACCGTCGCGAGAAGCCCAACAAGCGGGAGCGGGGGGCGGTGACCTTCTTTGACCAGATCGCCAGCGCCAGCGTGGTGGTGTCCCTGAACAGCGCGGCCACGGTGAAGGCTTTGCGCTATGGCATCCCGGCGTTCTGTATGCTTGACTGCACCCCGTCACCCCTCGCCCCCGTGAAGGTGCCGGAATGTGGCCGCGCCGCGCCCCCGGACCCCAAGGCTGTGGACGATATGTGCGCCCGGCTGATGGCCTATGAAATCAGCTTGGATCAGATGAAATCAGGCGAGGCGGTGGACCGGATCATGGCCGTGCCGAACCACCAACGTAGAGGATACTGGTATGGAGATTGAGACAATCGCCAAGAAGGTGGAGGGCGTCTGGCTCCCCAAAGACGAGAAGCATCTGGTGGACTGGATGGTGAACTCCAAAGGCTCCCACCGCGAGCATGGCAAGATCACCTATCAGTGGTCCAAGCAACAAGCCGCCATGGCCCTGATGCACGCTCATATCCCGGACGCCAAGTCCAAGCTGTTCATCGACGTGGGCGCGCATGTCGGCCTGTGGTCCATGTGGTGGGCGCGGGAAATGCAGGCGGTGCTGGCCTTTGAACCCGTGCAGAACATGGCCAGCATCTATGACTACAACATGGCGTTCGTGGAGAACTACGAACTGATCCGGGCGGCGCTGGGAGAAAAAGCGGGCACGCTGTCCCTGTCCTTCAACCCGGAGAACACCGGCAACACCCACAAGGCGCACGCGGGCGACGACCCGGCCACGACTATGGACGTGGCCCTCTACACGCTGGATGGCTTTTTCAAAGAGCGCCCCTCGCTGGTGATGCCAGTGGGTGCCATGAAGGTGGACTGCGAAGGGACCGAGGAAGCCGTCTTGCGCGGCGCGCGGGCCACCATCGAAGCCTACCGCCCCCTGATCGTGGTCGAGCAGAAGAAGGGCGCGGAATACTATGGGGCCGACCCACTGGGGGCTGTGAAGTTCCTGCACTCGCTGGGCTACCGGACGGCGAAAACCATGTCGGGCGATCACATCATGGTGCCCGAATGAACAAGCTGATCACACCCGGCTACGTCGAGCAGAACGCCGCCCTGCATGAGCAACCGGGCTATGGCTCATCCGGGCACCTGTGGCTAGGTCATATCGTGGAACTGGCAAAAGCCGTGAACCTACGTTCACTGATTGACTACGGCGCGGGCAAGGGCACGCTGGGCAGCTATCTCGGACCCTACGGTATCGCCTACACCCCTTATGACCCGGCCACCTTCCCCAGCTTGCCCGACCGCCCCGCCGATATGGTGGTGGCCTTGGACGTGATGGAACACATCGAACCCGACCACGTGCAGGCCGTCATGCAGCATATCGGAGAACTGACGCGCAAGGTGGTGTTCCTGCACGTGTCCACCCGCCCGGCCACCAAGGAACTCAGCGACGGTCGCAACGCGCATCTGATCGTGCAAGATTGGTATTGGTGGAAGCCTGTGATCACCCAGCACTTCAAGACGGTGCGCATCCGTCAAAACGTGGATAGCTTCGAGTTCGTCGGAACACCCAACCGGGCCACCCGTCTGACCACCGCTGAAATTCACAAGATCAAAGGACACTGACATGATAGGGACTGTATTCATCGGATATGACGCCAGAGAGGATGAGGCGGCACAGGTGGCCGCGTTCTCCCTCCGGCGGCGCGCTACCTGCCACCTGCGCATCTACGCGCTGGAACACCGCCTCCTGCGCCGTCTGGGCCTGTTCACGCGCCCGTGGCGCATAGACAAGGCCGGGCAGTTCTATGACGAGCAGGACACGCGTCCGTTCAGCACCGAGTTCTCGCACTCGCGCTTTCTGGTGTTCGATCTGGCGCAACGCCTCAAGACACAAGGCCCCTGCATGTTCGTGGACTGCGATTGGCTCTTTCAAGCGGACGTGGAGCCGCTGCTGATGGAGACCGCCAAATCCGGCGAGGAAATCGGGGTGGTGGATCGGGAGCGCACTGTGGTCGATGGGTCCACCAAGATGGATGGCATGGTGCAACAGAACTATCACCGCAAGCTGTGGTCGGCCATGTTCACCTTCATGCCGGGTGCCGGGCTGGCGGAGCGGTTCAACCCCACGGATGTTAGCAAGGCCACCGGGCGTGACCTGCACTCTTTCCTTGGAATGGATGACACCAAGTTCTGGCCCATCGACCCGGCGTGGCACTTCATCCCCTCTCTTGACCAGAAGCCGGAACAGATCAAGGGCATCCACTATTCCGAGTTCAGCCCGTGGATCAATCCGGACAAGTTCAGCCTCTACCCGGACACCTTCTGGGCATGGGAAGACGAACGCGCCGCCATGGTGCAGCAAAAAGCGAAACAGAAGAACCTTCGCATATATGACAACTTGGAACACGATTTATCGGTGGCAAACGCTTGACGGGGGCGTTACCCTGCTATACCGTGACACAAGCTGGTGTCTCCAAGCCCCAGCGTGGTGAATGAGCGGGAGCGTGGTCTGAGGACAGCGTTTCCGCTCTACTACTTTCTGACCCCCCTTAAACAACGGTTGACAAACGCAACGGGGGCGGGCAGTGTCCCGGAACACCAAGCCAAAGGAGACACCCATGCTTGTGCAATCTGGTGGCGGCAAAGTATATGCCGTCCTTGCTGACAATCCCATTTACGAACTGGCGATCATGCCGAACCTGCAAGTGATCAGCACGTCCGTGTTTCTCATGCTGCGCTGCCGCTACAAGGTTCGCACGCAAGGCGCACAGTTCGACCCCATGCTGGTGCCCAAGCGCGTGCTGGCGGGCGGCATAGAGCGGTCGGGAAACACCCTGCGATCCAACGCGGTTCTTAACACCGGCTTCTCCATTGAAAAGGTAGGCTCCGGGTTTCCGGCCCTGATGGCGAAAAAGGTCTACGAGAGCGCGGTCGCCCACTACGTAACCTATGACGCCAGCGAAGCCCCGGCGGCGGAAGGGTTCCTCACCCATCACAATCTACGGGAGGACTTTCACAAGGATTTCGCCGGTCTGGTGGAAAGCTGCATTGGCCCGATCTACCCGGCCAAGGACTTCACCCCGGTGCCCCTGCTGACGACGCAGTTCGACTTCGCCATGGCCATGGAGAACGTCAACGACAAGCACACCGGCCTGCACGCGGTGCCCGAAACGACCGAGGCCAGCGCCTTAGAGAACGTGTCCAAGGTGGACTTCGGGCCGAAGGTTGACAAACCCCACTAGAGTGTTCCTTATGGACCTATTGACTATCACCCTCCCCACGCCGGGGAGGGCACAGACTTGGAGGCTCTATGAACATCAGTGGATTGAAAGCCCGGTGGGTGCTAGATTGGATGGGCGGCAACTATGGTCGCGCCAAGACCTACGAAACCCTCCTGTTCCTTGAAAACCGGGGCGGCACCCAACGCATCACTGCCGCCGGGGAACTGGAAATACGCCTCAACTTCATAGCGGAAAAGCTGGGCACGGCGAAGTCGTCTGTGTCCCGGTATCTGGCATGGCTGAGTGAACGTGGGTTCATTGCCATACGCCGGGACTATCGCAACAAAGCAAGCTGCATCCTATTCATTCGCGTGCTGATCCGGCCCCTAAAATCATGGCTGGAACGCAGATGGAACGCGGCTGGAACGAGGGTGGAACGCTATACTCCTTATACTAAAAATTCCCTGGATACTCCTGTTCCGGGTTCGGCGGAGCCTTCCCCGGTTGAGGACATTCAAGACGATCAGGAATTTCCCCCGGAAAAGAAAGAACCATCCCCCCCGGCCCCCCTTCCACCCGTTAGCGCAATGTCCATGCTCCGGGGCAAGGTGGCGGGGGCCAAGGGCAGACTGACCAAGAGCGCGGCGGAGCGGGCCGATAAGGGCAAGACTTCCCGGCCTACGCCCACACAGGCGGCGCACGCATGGAACGCCCTTCTCCGCCAATGGGGGGACGCTCCGTTCGATCTGGACGGAAAGAACCTTGCGCACGTCAAGCGCACGCTGGCGCATCTGCAACCCAAGACGCTGGACGAGTTCACCACCCGGCTGGAACCTGCCATGGAATGGTGGTTCGCCAACCGGCAACAGTTCCCCAAGCACAAGAGCCAACCGGCGCATCCGTGGGTTCTGAACCGCTACAAGACAGGGGCCTTTACAGCGCCCGTTCCTGCCCCTACGCCTATTCCTGCACCGGAACCCGTTGCTCAACCGACACCCGAACCACAAAAAAGCGGGAATGGACTGATGGCTATGTTCTCAAAACCTAAAAAGAAGTATGGTAAAGGCACCCCACAAGGGGAGGACTAGGGATGCTGAACAAATATGCAATCGCGCAACAGCAAATCGGTGACGTGTTCGCGCCGGGGAAACTCCACCCCCAAGCGCACGCCCCGCTTGTCAATGAACTGACCCGCTTCGCAAGTGAAGCCGGGATCAATCCACGCGACGTATCCGGGGCCGACTACCACCTGACAGAGTTTGAACGGGACTACCTACAAGGCTTCCGCACGGCGGGCGCTGAGGGCCGGGCCGGTCTGCTCTACATCGGGCAACACTCCCCGCCGGTGCAGGCGCGGATGAAGTCGGCGTGCGGTGCCATACTGCGAAACTACCTGTCCGCCCGGCTGATGTTCCGCGACGAACTGGTGCACGAACTGTGGGACTTGAAGCGGCAACCCCGCTACGACCTCATTGCCGTGCCCGATCTGGCGGTGGAAGGTCTGGCCGAAGCGCCAAAGCGGGCGGTGGCGGCATGGCTGACCCGGCGGTTGTCGCGGGGTGACCAGACCGCAATCTGTGTCCCGAACAAGAAAGTCCTCACGGACCTTCTGGGGCCGGATGGCACCTACCTGATCGCTCACTTTCAAACGCTCACCGGCGTCACGCAGAACGCAGCATAACGAGGCCCCATTGTGTCATTGAACGCATCAACGGCGGGGCTTCGCGTCCTGCGACAAACACTCATGCTCCCACCCAACGAGGCGGGGGCACTGCTCGGACAGATCAAGCCGTTTCTAACCTACCCGGAAGACCAGAAGGCGTTCGACTTCATACGGTCGCACTTCGCCAAGCACGGCAAGATGCCCCACCCGGACACGGTGCTGGATCAGGTGCAGGTGTTCCTTCCCCAGAGCCAAGAGACCATAGGTTTCGAGATTGAGCAGGTGCAGGGGCGTTTCATAGAGGACGCCATGCGCGCCGCCTCTGAGAATGCTTCCGCCCTATTGGCCGAGGGCAAGGCCAAGGACGCTCTGAACGGGATGATCGGCGCGCTGCTACCTGTCACCCAAGGGCACGGCGGCTACAGCCTGACAGACATACGCGACACCGTGGCCGTGGAACTCTACAAGAAGGGCCTCGCGGGTGAACTGCCCCCCGTCGAAAAGCTGGGATACCCCTCACTGGACGCCCAAGGCGGGATAGAGGACGGGGACATGATGGGCATTGTCGGACGCCCCGGCTCCGGCAAGACATGGCTCATGCTACAGACCGCGCTTTCCCATTGGGGTGACAAGGACAACGAGGCTCAACCCCATATGTTCGTCACACAGGAAATGAGCGCGGCACAGATTGAGAAACGCATCATCCCCATGGTGGCCGGGGTGGACCCAACCCCCCTCTACAAGAACGAACCGATCATCTACGAAATCGGGGGCATGACCCAAGAGGAATACCTCGACAAGCTGTCCGATGCGCGCAAGGCGGTGGCCGGTGCAGACGCCCCCTTCCTGATCTATGATAGCAAGATGGCGGGCACGGTGGCGGACATTGAAGCCATTGCCTCCATGCACGGCGTCAAGCGTGTCTGGATTGACGGAGCCTACATGCTCCGGCACCCCGACCCCCGGCTGGGCAGATACGCCCGTGTCCCTGAAAACCTAGACCTGATGAAGCAATGGCACCAACGGTCCGGTTCCTCATCCGTCTCAAGCTGGCAATTCAAGCGCGGCGCGGGCAAGGACAACGAGGAAGGCGAAGCCCCTGATCTGGACGAAATCGGATACTCCCACGCGATTGGCGAATACATGGGTGTGATCCTTGGCCTGCTAGAAAACCCCAAGGTGGTGAAAGAGCAAGGCAAGAAATCCATCACCATCATGAAGGGCCGGAACGGGGAGGGCGGCAAGTTCACCATCAACTGGAATTTCTCCACCTGTGACTTCTCTGAATGGTCCGCTGAGAGTATGGAAAGCACGGCCCTGACCTACCTGTGACACGTTGACAAACGCAAGCCGGGGGGCTATCCCTACACCACGCCACGAAAGGAGACACTATGGCAAAGTTTAATGACATCACCCTGCCCGAAGTTACTGTGAAGCACGCGGACGATCTGGACGCTCTGGCCAAGAAACTGTCCGTTGCCCCTATGTCGGTGGAGGCCATGATCGAAGTGGGGGTCTACCTCAAGCGCCAGATGGACAAGGCCGCTGAACTGGAAGATTGCTACAAGATCATGGGCGGTCGCATCAAGGCGATAATGGACAAGCTGCCCCCGGATAAGCGCGAGACGCGCCGCACCAAGGTGGGCATGGCGACCTATTCGGACGCGGGCGAGAAGGTGGAAATCATCGACCGTGACAAGGTGGTGGAAACCCTGACCGCCGAGCAACTGAGGATAACCTATGCCCCCAACATAAAGGCCATGGAAACGATCCTAAAGCCGGGCGACTTCCAACGCCTGACCAAGCGGACGCCCACCGCCAGCAAGGTGGCTATCAAACATACCAAGGGCGTGGACGACTACGAGGAATTGGACTTTGACGAACACGAGAAGTCACAGTTCTGAGCCATGGCTATAGGAAACGAGGAAGCGATCACGGCGGCGCTGGAACAATGCGGCTCCGTTATCGGGGATACCAAGAGGGGGTGGGTGCACGGTTCCTGCCCCCTCGCCGTTTTCCGGCATGAAGGGGGCGTGGACAAGAACCCCAGCTTTGGCGTGGTCTACAACTCCGCCGAGGCCCACAAGCCCGAGGGTCACGCTCACTGTTTCTCATGCGGCTATTCTGGCGACGTGCGCGACATAGCCTCCCTGCTCTACGCTTGGAAGCACCTGACGGCTGAGGACTTGGAAGCTGTCATGGGTCTGATGGAAGAAGTCAAAACGGGGAGCCTGCCCCTGTCCCTGTCCGCCCACCACGCCGACGACCCGTTCCCGGACGTGGGATGGATTGAGAGTTTCCCCCGCGTGTCATCTACGTACAGCGCGGCGATTGACTACCTGCAAAGCCGGGGCGTGGACCGCAAGACGTGGAAGCACTTTGACGTTAGGTTCGATCCGCAACGCTACCGCGTGGCCTTCCCCTTGACCGACCGGGCGCAACGGTGCCGGGGGATGATCGGTCGCACCTTGATCAGCAAGCCGGAAGGCCCCCGCTATTTCTACTATCCCTATCCCGGCATCGGGGGCCACGCGCCCAAGGGCTTCACGTGGCACAACGAACACGCGCTCGACTTGGCCAAGCCGGTGCTGGTGGTGGAAGGCATATTCGATCTGCTCAAGGCGTGGCCGATCTACAAGAACACCACCGCCGCGCTGTCCATAGGCTTCCGCCTGCCCGGCATGGGATGGCACACAGGGGTGAAGCGATGGATCAGCATGTTTGACGTGGGGGAGGGCGGCAAGCGCGCCCGCGTGCGCCTGCAAGAACTGGCGGACAAGACCGGGGCCAAGGTCTGGCACCTGCCCCCACCACCGGGCCGGGACGACCCCGGAGACGCCACGTCCGAGGAAATAATGGCACAGCTTGAAACGCTAAAGAATTGACAAAGCCCGCAAGGGCGAATACCCGTTAATGGCTCCTTCTGGGACGCGCCCGCACTCATACATCAAAGGATGCGCCAACATGGCAATCAACATCGGAAACAAGGCCAAGGGGAAGGCCGCGACCCCTCCCCCAGCCGAACAGAAACAAGAGGCCGATCTGGGCAACCTTGGCACCACCAACACCAACCCCCCAGACACCGCCGGAGAGACGCAGAGCGAGGGCACCAGCACCCCTCCTGCCTCTAACCCCCCCACCACCCCCCAGACCGCACCCGGCCACCAGACAGGGGCCTCCTTCCTTATGACGGGCGGCGCACAGCAAACCGCCGTTGACCAAGTGAAGGCCGCGCAAGACATGCGCACCAAGATGCGCATGGGTGCCCACGAGTTCTGGCTCAACCCCGGCCAGTTCGCCAAGGGCGTGTTCCTTGACGGCAACCTGCTTTCCGACAACGTGTTCGACACCCCCATGGTGGCGACCCACATGCTCCAAATCGGCGGCACGTGGGCGAAGTTCGTCTGCAACAAGCACACTGAGGGGCAGTGCATCGTCTGTGACAGCAACGCGGACAAGAGCCAACCGGACACGCTGCAACTGTTCTCGTTTATCAACGTCATGCCCTACGTGATCCAAGGCGGGCCGAACAAGGGCAAGACCTTGCCCGCGCGCTTGCAACTGTTCGCGGCCACGCTAAAGACCCGCGAGAAGCTGATCAAGCGCGCCAAGAACCACGGCAACTCCTTGGCGGGCGGGTTATACCAGTTCAGCCGGTCGGACAAGCAATCGCCCCGCACAGGCGACGACATCGAGTTCATTCAACAGGTGGACCTAAAGGCCACCTTACAGAAGTTCCCTATGCTGCAAATGAAGCGCAACGCCAAGGGCGATGCCATTGATGCACCCACCACGGTCTATGACTATGCGACGGTGTTCCCTGTCCTCACCAACGCGGAAATCGCCTCCATGCGCCCGGACCTTGCGAGCATGGCCGGGTTCACGGCGTTCACGTCGCAACCTAGCACGGGCGGTCAGGTCGGGGGCTTCGGCAACGATCCTACCGGGGATATTGACGATGCGCTCCCCTTCTGATGCTCAAGAACCTTGTGCCGGGGGGTGGCCTTATCCCCCCGGACTTCCCCCGCATGAATGCGCCTGCGGTGCACGTGGACGGGTTATCATGGTATTCCCTGCATGACGCTCCCTATGGCATCAGCAAGATGCACTTCGACGCCCGCGACGAGACGGTGGCCCTGCGCTACCCTAACCCGGACGATCCCAACCTGATCGGCGTTCCGAGGACGCTGGCGGGCATCGGACACCAGACCCATGACAAGCGCGCCGTGGGTGAATTTACGTTCACTGCAAAGTTCACCAGCGAATTGCGCCCGGAACAGCGCCCCTTCCTGAACGCCTGCTACAAGATGCTTGAAAACGAGTGGGGCGGCATAGGTGAGGCTCCTACCGGGTTTGGAAAATGTCACGGGAAAGGAACGCCTATACTCATGGCGGATGGCAGCACCAAGGCCGTGGAAACCATTGTTAAAGGGGACCGCCTTGCCGCACCAAACGGAGGCTACCGTACAGTTCTTTCAACAGCCAAGGGGGACGGCCCATTATATAGGGTCACTTCCAAATCAGGAACGTGGACCTGCAACGATGAACACCTTCTTTCCCTGAAAGTCTCTGGTAGTCAGCCCCTAAAGGTTCCGGGGTGGGGTCTGTCTATGCATGGGGATAGTGTTACGCTAAGGGCAATAGATCTATTCAATGGGTCAAAAGAACTTAAGCATCGCCTTAAACAGTACCGCCCCGATTTTGTTGAGTTTACACCCCAAGAAAAGCTGCATGTGCCCCCTTATATCTTGGGACTATGGTTGGGGGACGGTTCTCTAGGCTTGCCTGCCCTTACAAAACCGGAAGGCGTGGTTTCAAAGGCTTGGCAGGCTTATGGGCATAAGCTGGGGTGTTATACGAGACAGTATTCCCATGGGGCTAGATGCCCTACATGGCATCTGGCCACGCCCATGGGGCAGTCCAACCCTGTTATAACCGCCCTCCGAGCCTCTGGTGTCTTGCACCACAAGCATATACCCACCTCCTATAGAACGGCTTCCGTAGAGGACAGGCTGTCTCTGCTGGCGGGGCTATTGGATACGGACGGCCACTATTTCAAAACCACATGGGAGATTACTCAAAAGTCCACATCTTTGGCAGACGATATAGAATTTTTAGCCAAGTCCGTAGGAATAAGGGTGAGCCGTTCAGTGAAACGTGTGAAGTTGGGGGGATGGGAAACCCCAAGGGATTATCACCGCCTGATATTATCAGGAAACACACACGTGTTACCCACACGGAGTGTGTCTACCAACATGAGACTACAAAAAAAGAATCCTTTGGTGGAAAGTATAACCATCTACTATGAGGGCACCGGCCCCTTTTATGGGTTCGAACTGGATGGGGACCGCTTGTATTGTCTGGGAGATTTTACAGTGACCCACAACACAGTATGCGGTTCGGCGCTGATCACGGCCATAGGACGGCCCACCTGCGTCGTGGTCCCTAAGTCTGATCTGGATTGGGCACCTGAACTGCTCAAGCACACGGACATTCCCGAAAACAAGATCGACACGTGGTCAGGCAAGAAACTGCCCGACCCCGGCGCGTGGGTGGTCGTCGCATCCCTGCAATCCATATACCGGGCCAACACCTACCCGGCGGAGGTATACCGCCGCTTCGCCTGTGTCATGTTTGACGAATGCTTCCACCCTGACCATGACCTATGGGTTAAGGGGGAAGGTTGGGTGCCTGTTTCGCAAGTGACTACGAAAGACATGGTTTTATCCGCCGACCCCCACACAGGCACCTTAACTTACGAAATCCCGGAAAGGGTCATAGAAAAAGAGGTGAATGGGCCTTTATACGGCCTCAAAGGTCATTCTTTTGAGACCCTTACTACCGGGGGCCATGAGCAACCCATCCTGCGGAAACGCAAGGGGGGGCTATGGGTTCAAGATCGTGTGACTGTTGCTGACCTCTGTCCTAACAGTAGAGTAAAACTTCCGGTATCTGGGCGCGTCCCCGACAGTAACCCCCTGACCCCTGACCAGCGCCTAGCCATAGCTTTTGAGGCAGATGGGTGTCTAGCTTACCCCCCCACGGGATACCACAGGTTCATGTTCAGAAAGGGACGAAAAATAGAACGTATGCGCGTGTCTTTGAAAGACGCGGGAATGGCCCACAAAGAAACCGTAAACGGAAGGGGGGATACCTGCTTCACTTTCTACCGGACACCCGCGTTTACCAAGACTTTTGAATGGTTCGATCCAACCTTGTCTTTTCAAGCCTCCAAGGGTTTTTTGGATGAATTAGTGGAATGGGACGGCTGGCGTTCAGCCACAGCTAGTTTTTGGGAAACTACCAACAAGCCGTCTGCTGACTTAGCACAAATGGCCGCTCATGCTACGGGGCATCAAGCCTCAATAACCATCGTCAAAGGTAGGTATAGGGTAAGATGGTCCGTGCGGGATACATGGGTGCAGGCCACTGGCGTTTCAAAAAACAAGGTCCCTTACGCTGGCAAGGTGCATTGCGTAACCGTACATTCTGGGAATGTGGTCACAAGATACAACGGAACCATCTGCATAAGCGGGAATTGCCACCGGCTGGGGGCACCGGAGTTCAGCGCGGCAATCCGCATGTTCCCGGCCATGTTTCGGCTGGGCCTGTCCGCCACCGCCGACCGGCGCGATGGCAAGATGGACCTGATCCACTCGCACGTGGGATGGCGGCATGTGGTCGGGCAGACAGACGCGGCGCAACCGGACTATTATGTGATCCCCTCCGACTGGACAGAACCGTTCGACCGAGACGGCAAACGGATGCAGTTTGACCCGGCCCGAACGGGCGTGGCCAAGAAGCGCCTGATGTCCGACGCAGTGAGGAATGCGGCCATTGCCGCCGCCACCTATCGGGCGCACAAGGCGGGGCGGCGCATCATCGTGTTCGTGGAGCAGAAAGTCCACGGAGACCGCATGGAGACGGCCTTGAAATCCATGGGCGTGCCCGGCCACTCGATAATTCAATACAACGGCGAGACCACCAGCGTGAACCGACTGCGCGCCAAGAACATACAACCCGGCATGGTCCTGATCGCCACCTACAAGTTCACCGCCGAAGGCACCAATATCCCACCACTGGATTGCGCTATCATCGCCCACCCCATCTATGACCCGCGACAGGCGGTCGGGCGCATCACCCGCAAGCTGGAAGGCAAG
>Ga0307983_1000335_pt1 | contig 24594 bp, 20 predicted proteins | sample OrgLakmetagen991_FD_201845 | JGI IMG/M metagenome (GOLD analysis project Ga0307983, IMG submission 201845) | Saline water microbial communities from Organic Lake, Antarctica - #991 | ecosystem: Environmental > Aquatic > Non-marine Saline and Alkaline > Saline | place: Antarctica: Organic Lake...
AATCACTCGAAGTAGCATCTACATTGGTCTTGAAAGCATCTGCATTATATTGTGTGGTATCTCCTCTTTGTTGCACCGGCGCCCGCTGTCCTTGAATAACCACATCGTCAATTAACACCACATTTTCTTCTAAAAAAACATCTCCTAAATCATTGTTCTTTAGTTGTAATCGAATTAGTTTCTGAAATGGCTTATAGCCCACACTTGAAACTCGCAGCTTGTAAAAGGCTCTTTCTAATTTCTCAATCCTAAAATACCCGTTTACATCTGTAGATGCATACTTTGACCTTGTAGAGTCTTTAATATTAATCATCATTACAGTTGCTCCTGGCATAGCACTATTATCTGTTTTACTGACAATTCTACCTTGGATATTTATGGTGTCATTCTGAGCAAACGAGTAACCAATACTTAAAAATGTTATTCCAATCAAAAACAATAAGGCCTTTTTCATCTAATTAAGTTATTGAGCCTCATTTTGATCTTCCTTTTTCCCTCTTCTCCCTTCTGTGAGACGCTGGTAGGTCATGAATTGTGCTTCATTTAAAACATCTTTAATTAAAGCGTCTTTAATTAAAGCGTCTTTTTCTGCTTTAAGTAATTGCATTTTTTCTCGCATTCCTTCTCTGCTTCCACTTTCTCTTGCTTCCTCAAATTTCTCTTTTAAGCTAACAGCGTACTCGTCATAAATCCCACTAACCAACATTTTTTGGTCTTCAGTGAGATTCTCCACATTTTCTAATACATTTTGCTTCTCTCTTGCCAACATAACTTCCGGTCCACCACCAGGTCGTTGTGCTTGAACAAACAAAGAAGATAGTCCTAATAAAATTGTTACCAATAAAGTTTTCATAATTCCAGATTTTTATGTGATTAATAATGATTAGACTCTTTTTATATTAAATTCCCTCTATTGTTTATAATTTTTATTCTAATCGAACTGCTAAATTCCTAAAATCATAAGTCTCCTAACTCTTTCTTGTAACAAATTCTACTCACCAACCGTCTAACACAAAAATTCGTTTTCATGCAGCGGATTTTATATTTTCGTCTAACGTAAAAAACCCAAACCAATGGCAACACTGAGCATAAATAACCTAAATAAAACGTATCCCAACGGAGTAAAAGCACTGAACAACGTTAGTATTGAAATCGAAAATGGCATGTTTGGCCTTTTAGGCCCAAATGGCGCAGGAAAATCTTCTTTAATGAGAACTTTAGCTACATTACAAGAAGCAGATTCTGGAAGTGCCTTTTTGGATGACATTGATATTTTAAACGAGCCAGCTAAGCTTCGGGAAGTATTGGGATACTTGCCACAAGAGTTTGGTGTTTATGCAAAAATTACTGCAGAGCAATTGCTAGATCACATGTGTGTTTTGAAAGGCATTTCCAATGGTAAGGAGCGAAAAGAATTGGTAAATTATTTATTGCAGAAAGTAAACTTATACGATAAAAGAAATAAAAGTGTGAAAGGCTTTTCTGGAGGGATGAAACAACGAGTTGGAATTGCTCAAGCTTTAATTGGAAGCCCAAAATTAATTATTGTGGATGAGCCCACAGCGGGACTAGACCCTGGAGAAAGGAATCGTTTTCACAACTTACTAGCTGATGTTGCTCAAGATGTAGTTATTCTTTTATCCACTCATATTGTGGACGATGTGCACGAGCTCTGCTCTAACTTTGCGGTGATGAGCCAAGGGCAAATTGTATATAACGGGACTCCAAACGATGCCGTCTCTCAACTAAAAGGCAAAGTTTGGCAGAAACAAATTGAAAGAGAAGAACTTAATACTCATCAAGAGAACTTCCAGGTTATCTCTGATAAAATGGTAGCAGGTAAACCAATTATACACGTTTACAGCGAAGAAAATCCAATGAATGGGTTCAACAACATCACTCCGAGTTTAGAAGATGTATTCTTTGTAAAAACAAAATTGAACCTAACTACCGAAACCGTTTAAAACCCGTATTATGTTTAGAGAATTTTTATTCCTTGAATTAAAATCGGCTTTTAAAAGACCGATGGTTTACATATTTTTCTTCATTGTAGCCTTACTAAGCTTTTTTGCTATTATTACAGACAGCGTAACTATTGGCGGGTCTATTGGTAACGTATTCAAGAATGCTCCGATTGTAATTACACAATTCGTATCTGCTCTATCGCTGTTCGGGATTTTATTTGCTGTGGCGTTTTTCAACAATGCAGCACTTAGAGATTATAACAACAACTTCAATGAAATCCTTTTTAGTACACCCATCAGCAAGGCATCTTACTATTTCGGCCGATTTTTTGGGGCACTTGTTTTAGCTACCATTCCATTACTAGGCATTTATTTAGGTGTTGTGCTAGGAACTATAATGGGACCATTGTTAGGAACTGTAAGTGCAGATCGTCTCGGGCCCCTGTTTTTAGAAACGTTTGTAAATAATTACCTTCTTTTTATATTGCCTAACATGTTTTTTGCAGGAGTAATAATTTTTGCACTGGCAGTAAAATTTAAGAATACGATTGTTTCTTTTGTTGGCGCTTTTGGGTTAATTATTGCCTATTTAATTTCTGGAACATTGCTATCTGAAATTGATAATGAAACTATTGCAGCACTTTCCGACACATTTGGATTAGGAGCATGGTCGGTTGAATCACGCTACTTTACGCCGGCTGAAAAAAATACAATTTCTCCGGGGTTTTCAGGAATTTTCTTCATTAACAGACTTGTTTGGTTTTCCGTGGGCATGGTGATTCTACTTTTAAGTTATCTCAGCTTCTCCTTTAAAGAAAAGCTTGGAAGGGTAAAAAAACAAACAAACGAAGCTATTGCTACTGTTGTGAGTTTTACAAAACCAGTAGTTCAAATTACTCCATCCTCTTGGTTAAACTTTAAAAGTTTTTTCAAAATCAGTTTTTTGAACATTGTAAAAAGCATGGTTTTTAAAGTCATTTTTATTTTTGCGTTCATATTACTACTAGTTGAAATTATTGGTGGGTACGAATATTTTGGATTGAAATCTTACCCATTAACCTACATTGTGGTTGACATGATCACAGGTTCTACAGGTTTATTTTTCGTTATTATTCTAATATTTTTTAGCGGAGAATTGGTTTGGAACGATCGACAAGCGCACATTAATGAAGTAATTAATGCCACGCCACACAAGTCTTTTATTTCGCTTTTTGCAAAGGTGATGACCTTAGTGGGTGTTGCAGCTTTCCTATTCTTCTTATTTTCGATTATTGGCATAATATACCAGCTTATTCTTGGTTTTACAGACATACAATACAGTCTTTACTTCCTCGAGTTTATATACGACTTCTTACCTAACTACTTGTTTTTTAGTATATTTTTTATCTTCGTACAAGTTGTTGCGAATCACAAGTACCAAGGGTACTTTATCTCCCTTATTTTTACTGTGCTATTGGAAATAATCCTTAGCGCAATGGACATTTCGAGCAACATGATTAACCTTGGGGGCTCACCTAGTCTAAGTTATTCCGACATGAATGGTTTTGGACCCGGGTTCACAGGGGCGATGTGGTTCGCTGCTTATTGGCTACTGTTTGGTGGCATCCTGTTGATTATTGCCGGTTTATTCTGGGTTCGATCTGCAGGAGGTAGCTTTAAAACAAGGTTAAAATTAGCTTCGGTTAATTTAAGAAATGGCAACACTATTCCATTGGGGATCGTTTGTACACTTTGGTTTGCAACTGCAGGATTTGTCTATTACAACACACAAGTTTTAAACACGTACGACACAAGAGATGAACGAGAATTGATTTCTGTGGATTATGAAAAACAGTTTAAGAAGTACGAAAACATCGTTCTTCCAAAAATTAAAGAGGTTACTTATACCATCGATATATTTCCCGAAAGTAGAGATGTAAAAGCAAAAGCAGATTTATTGGTGAAAAACGAAAGCAACCAACCGATAGATTCTATTCATTATAATTACGACGAAGAATTTCCTCCAATAATCTCTATTCCTTCTGCAGAAAAAGTTTTTGACGATGAGCGTCTAGGATATAGAATTTATAAGTTGAATCAACCATTGATGCCGGGTGAAAGAACCAAGGTAAAAATAGAAATTGATTACATATCCGAGGGTTTTGAAAATAACCGAGGGAGCACTAACATAATAAAAAATGGAACTTTTCTAAATAACAATGCTATTCCTAGCATGGGATACAATTCAAGTGCAGAGCTCAACGATAAAAACGATAGAAAAAAATACGACCTCCCACCTAAAAGTAGAATGGCAAAATTATTTGAAGGTGACAGTTGCACCAACGATTGCATGACAAACTACCTATCTGATGGTAGGTCTGATTGGGTTAAAACCGAAACCTTTATTTCGACTTCTTCAGACCAGCTTGCGATAGCTCCCGGCTCCTTAGTAAAGGAATGGAAAGAAGGAGATAGAAACTATTACCATTATAAGGTAGATGTTCCTTCACAAGACTTCTGCTCCTTTATTTCAGCAAGGTATGAGGTTGGCAAGAGAGATTGGAATGGCATTTCATTGGAGGTTTATTACGATAAAAAGCACGATTACAACATTGAATTAATGTTAGATGCTCTTGAGAGTTCCATGGACTATTACATCAAAAACTTTGGGCCTTATTACCACAAACAAGCACGGATAATTGAGTTCCCAAAATATGCCACTTTCGCGCAAGCATTCCCAGGAACTATGCCGTACTCTGAATCTTTCGGTTACATAATTGACTTAGAAGATACCACAAAAAACAACGTTATTGATGCGGTGGTGGCACATGAAATGGCTCACCAGTGGTGGGCGCATCAAGTTGTTGGTGCGAGCATGCAAGGTGGAACCATGCTTTCCGAGGCTTTCGCAGAATACTCCTCTTTGATGGTAATGAAACAAAAGAAATCTCCTTTAGAGATGAAAGAGTTTTTGAAGTATGACTTTAACCGCTATTTGAGAGGTAGAGGTGGCGAATTAGATAAGGAATTACCACTTTACAAGGTGGAGAATCAACAATACATTCACTACGGAAAAGGAAGTGTAATTCTATATGCGCTGCAAGATTACATTGGCGAAGACAAGGTAAATTTAGCCATGAGCAACTTCCTGTCAGAATTTCGCTACAAAGCCCCTCCCTATCCTACTTCTTTAGACTTTATTAGATACTTAGAACCGCAAGTTCCAGACAGTTTGAACTACTTAATTGAAGATTGGTTTAAAAGCATTACCCTCTACGACTTTAGGTTGAAAGAAGCTACTTACGTTAAAAACGAAGCAGGTAAATACGAAGTAACCTTAGAAATGGAAAACCGCAAATTGAAAGCGGATACTATAGGAAATGAGGTGGAAGTGCCGCTGAACGATTGGGTAGACGTTGGCTTGTTCAAAGACAGTGAAGGAAAAGAGTTATTAGCGTTAGAGAGAATTAAGTTTAATGGAAATATGCAGTCTTATACTTTCACTGTAGATACCATCCCAGCCAAGGCAGGCATTGATCCAAAACGAATTTTAATTGAGCGAGTTTATGAAAAAGATAATTTTAAAACGGTGGAGTTAGTTGATAATTAAGAGTGTGGAGTGTGGAAAATCACTACTCCGGAATTTAAAACTAAGGTTTCTCAAAAAAATAGTATTCTGAATTAAAATCCATTCCAAATTCTACATTCCAAATTCCGCACTCTATACCGTTACCGCCTTGTTCAAGTACCTCCTAAACGGAAGCATTTCGAGGTAGGTGTCAATTAGCTGATTATCAAAATTGGTAGAAATTATTTCTTCTCTTGTCAGCGAGCGCTCTACGGCAAAGGTTTTGTACCTCAACAAATCGATATGCTCATGATCTTGCGAGAACCCTTTGGGGGAGTTTGTTAGCTCATTGCCGGTTTGAATTAAACCGTTAAATGTTTTTTGAAATGATTTTTTAGATAGTATTCGTTTTAACTCTTCACCATTAAAGTCTATGGCATCTCGAATACTATTCAGTAAGTCGGATTTTGGCTTGTAATATCCGCCTGCAACAAAAGCTTCGTTCACACCAAGGTGTATGTAAAAATCTCCTTGTTTGGAACGCTGGTCCAAGCCAGCACCAAAGTGATCTTTATATACCGGTTTGTTGGGGTGAAACATTAAGTTATTATTGATTCTATTGATGCCCTTTCTACCAGAAGTAGGAGTATACTCTTTATCTACTTTTGCTAATTTCATACTCAGCTGATCCAACCAGGCAATGTGCGCATCTCGAACTTGATGGTAGTAGGACCGATTTTCATCCATCCACTCTTTGGAGTTATTTTTTTGAAGGAGTTCTAAAAATTCGAAAAGTTGAGGAAAGTGCATGGTATGTTTTTACTGGGTAACAAATATGGTTTGGTTTTGGTTTACACAATGATTTAGAAGCAACTTAAGCTAAACCAAAAAAACCTGACCGCTTTCTAAGGCAGTCAGGTTTTCTATTCATAATTTAAAAATTAGCAATTCGTAATTCCGAACAGTTACCTTTTCGCCATTGGGTTTGCTAAATTTTTATAGTCGATTAACTCCATTCGCACGGACCCTACTAAGATTTTTGCCCGAGCTAGAATTGGAATTTTATTTTCATCTTTGGTGATGTAAACAGTCAAGTCATCGTCTCTTTTAAAAATTCTTCCCTCCTGCACTACAGGATGAAAAACCATGCACTCAAATCGACCTGCATCCACTCGAATCGTCTCCGTTCCTGCATATTTTATTTTTATCGGATACAACTCCCCATCCACAAAAGATTCAAATTCGAAAACTTGATCTTTCTTTGCATTGCTAAAGTCAATCGTTCTAGCATAATAAAAAGAAGAAATCATGTCTTGTACGCCGTGTGGAACCTTGTACTCTTTGTCCTTTTGCACATACTCTACTCGTTCCTGATTTTGGAAAAACTTATAATCTTGCTCTTTCTTGTATCCTCCCTCTTCTATTCGCCGAACAAATAACCACGGGAATATACCCTCTTCGTCTAAGTAAGTTTCGTACTTATCTCGAACTTTGAAAAACCAGTCGAAGGCTGAAATGCTGTATCCTCTCCCGATAATGTGTAGTATATCTCTGTCTTGAATTTTCTTCTTTACCTTCTTTACCTCTAACGTTGCTTCACCTGCATTCATAATGCCATAGGCCAGCTTGTATTTTAAAAACTCCCCGTCTTTAAATGCTTTATTTTCTACCTTTCTATATTCAAAGGCCTCTTCTTTCATTTCCAGTGGTTCCTTTTCTTTTTGAGCGTGTGCCGTAACACTAACCGCAAAAAAGAAAACCATACTAATAAGTGAAATCAATTTTTTCATGATGATAATTTTCACTTTACTTTTCAAAGAATATGCCATAAACGAAACGTTCAACTAAGTCTCTCAAATTTAGAACTTAAATCCCACAATACGATTCCCGTACTTACCGAAATGTTAAGCGAGTGTTTCGTTCCTTTCTGAGGAATTTCAATTACAGCGTCACTCAAATCTATTATTTCTTGTTCTACGCCATACACCTCATGTCCAAAAACCAAAGCCAACTTTTGCCCTTGTTTTACATCAAAATCATTCAACATAATACTTCCCTCTGTTTGTTCTATGGATAAAATCGAGTAGCCTTCCGCTTTTAACGATTGAACCGCAAGCTCTGTCGTTTCAAAGTATTTCCACTCCACAGATTCGGTTGCTCCGAGTGCCGTTTTATTTATTTCTCGATGCGGTGGCTTTGCTGTAATTCCGCACAAGTAAACGGCTTCCACGGCCATGGCGTCAGAAGTTCTAAACACAGAACCAATGTTATTCAAACTCCGAATGTTGTCTAAAACCACAACAATGGGAGTTTTCGTAGCATTTTTATAACTTTCTAAGTCGATTCTACCCAACTCCTCATTTGCTAGCTTACGGTTCATGCCTATAATTATTTGTGAAAAACTATTGATAAGTACAAGTGAACAAAAGTAGCACCAGCAAAGCGATCTTGGTACTTTTAAGCATCTAAAATAACAAAGTGAGCAAAAGAGTAAAAGCGGCAAAACAACCTACGGAAACCCCTCTGATGAAGCAATTCAATCAAATCAAGGCGAAGTATCCAGATGCTGTTTTACTTTTTAGAGTAGGTGATTTTTACGAAACCTTTGGCGACGATGCAGTAAAAGCAGCAAAAACCTTAGGGATTACTCTTACCAAAAGACACAATGGTTCAGCAAATGAAATAGCCCTAGCAGGGTTTCCTCACCATTCCATTAATACGTATTTGCCAAAATTGGTGAGAGCAGGTTACCGCGTTGCCATCTGCGACCAGTTGGAAGATCCTAAACAAACCAAAAATATTGTAAAACGGGGTGTTACCGAACTCGTGACTCCAGGTGTTTCTTACAACGATGAGGTCCTATCTCAAAAGTCCAACAACTTTTTGGCAGCTGTTCACTTTGCTTCTGGCAAACAAAACAATGGTATTCTTGGCGTTTCATTTTTGGATATTTCTACAGGAGAGTTTTTAATGGCAGAAGGAAATACGGAGCACATCGATAAACTTCTACAAAGTTTTCAGCCGAGTGAAGTATTGTTTCAAAAGCACTATAAAAAAGAGTTTGAAGCACAGTTTGGAACAGGTTTTTTCACCTATCAGCTCGACGATTGGGTGTTTACCAAAGAATTTGGAGAGGATAATCTTTTAAAACATTTTGAAACCAAATCATTAAAAGGGTTTGGAGTTGAAAATCTAACAGCAGGTATTGTAGCTGCAGGCGCTGCTCTGCATTATCTAGCCGATACTAGGCATGATAAGTTAAAGCACATCAACAAGGTTGCAAGAATTGATGCTTCTAATTTTGTTTGGCTCGACCGTTTTACCATTCGTAACTTGGAATTAATGCACTCTTCCAATGAAGGTGCAACAACTCTTTTAGATGTGATGGATGAAACCATTTCACCCATGGGAGCTCGAATGATGCGCCGTTGGATTGCTCTGCCATTAAAGGAAATAAAACCAATACAAGAACGACTTTCCGCAGTTGAGTACCTGCTTAACAAAAACGATACATCTAAAATACTGCGTCAGCAAATTTCACAAATTGGAGATCTGGAGCGTTTAATTTCCAAGGTTTCAACTGGCAGAATTAACCCAAGAGAGTTAAAGCAACTTTCCTTGGCCTTAGCTTCACTTGTTCCAATCAAAGATTGCGCTAAAAGTTCAAAAAACAGCACCTTGAACCGCATCGCTGAACAAATGAACTTGTGTGAATCTTTGGTAGATAAAATTAAACACCAGTTGCAGGAAGAGCCGCCCGTATTGGTTCAAAAAGGAAATGTAATTGCCAATGGCGTTAGCGAAGAACTGGACGACCTAAGAAAACTTCAAACCGGAGGTAAAAAAATGCTCTTAGAAATGCAGCAAAGAGAAATGGAAGCTACCGGAATCTCTTCCTTAAAAATTGCATTTAACAACGTATTTGGATATTACATTGAGGTTAGAAATACCCATAAAGACAAAGTACCTGAAGATTGGATTAGAAAACAAACCCTAGTTAGTGCAGAGCGATACATCACTGAAGAGCTAAAAGAATACGAAACCAAAATTCTTGGAGCAGAAGAAAAGATAGGAATCTTGGAAACAAACTTATTTCAAAGTTTAGTTCAAGAAACCGCAGAGTACATTCTTCCCATTCAACTTAATGCAAACTTAATAGCACAAGTGGATTGTTTCTTGTCGTTCGCTACCTTAGCGGAGGCTAGAAACTACGTTAAACCGGAAGTGAACGACAGTTTAGCCATTGAAATTAAAGCTGGTCGCCATCCAGTTATTGAGCAGCAATTGAATGCAGGAGAAGAGTATATCTCTAATGACATTTACCTCAACAACGAAAGCCAACAGATTATTATGATTACCGGGCCAAACATGTCGGGTAAGTCTGCACTATTGCGGCAAACTGCTTTAATAACACTAATGGCTCAAGTGGGTAGTTTTGTGCCTGCTACACACGCTAAAATTGGCTTAGTTGACAAGATTTTTACACGAGTTGGTGCATCCGATAATATCTCCTCTGGAGAATCTACCTTCATGGTGGAAATGAACGAAACGGCAAGTATTCTGAATAACATTTCGGAGCGAAGCTTGATTTTATTGGACGAGATTGGTCGAGGTACTAGCACGTATGATGGAATTTCAATTGCATGGGCGATAGCAGAATACTTGCATGAAAATAAGATTGCAGCACCGAAAACATTATTTGCAACGCACTACCACGAGTTAAACGAAATGACCAAGACCTTTCCACGGGTGAAAAACTTTAACGTTTCCGTGAAGGAAATTGGGAAGAAAATTATTTTCATGCGAAAATTAGTTGCCGGAGGTTCTAACCATAGTTTTGGAATTCACGTTGCGAAAATGGCTGGAATGCCTGCTACCTTAATTCGGCGAGCAAACCAATTGCTAGTGGAGTTGGAAAAGAAAAATACTTCACAAGACAACAAATCAAAGATTCAAGAACTTGGAAAGGAAGTGAAAGATGATTTTCAACTCAGCTTCTTTCAGCTAGACGACCCTGTCTTAGAAAACATTAAGGAGGAATTGACGAAAATGGACATCAATACACTTACACCGGTGGAAGCGCTAATGAAGCTAAATGAAATTAAAAACTTAGTTGGCGGTAAGTAATTATGCTCTTTAATAGCGCCAATCAAAGATTAGTTTACCATTCATAGTTAGAGGACCATTCGTAAAAATTTCGAATCTTTTCTTCATTTTCTTCCACCCAAATATTCACTCTTTCATCTTTCTGCTGAGAGAACACCAAATTCGCTAAAACTAAATCGTAATCCATTTTATTTAATTCGATAAAGTAAGGAGCTAAAAACTCCCAATAAAACCCGCTATTCCCACTTTTCGATTCATCCATTATGGTAAAAACCGATTTCAATTTCTTTTGGAATCGCTCAACTTCCGTCATCCCTTCTTGATTTTCACCCAAGTCCAAAGCACTCTGCATGGAAAGAATCAATTCTATACTTCTAAAACTATTCGTGATTTCCTCGTCGTTTCCCATTTCTTCTAGACTTATGGAAGGCAGACTAATTGAAATCGAATTGTCTTCATTTTTTTCCACGTTAGAAAAAACTAATTCCTGAACAAATTCAAAATTTTCCCTAGATCTTGGACTGTCTGGTTCAATAACATGAAACCTTAAGTAACTTAGAAGTGCAGGTATATTTTCATTTTTTTTCTCTAACATTCTTCCCAATGCCAAATAAGAACTACTATGGTCGGGTCTTGCCATGGCTGACTGCTCAAAAGCTTTTGTTGCCCCTTCCCAGTCGCCTAAACCACTTAAAGTAATACCTTTATTATAGTGCAATGAATAAAACCCGGGATATTCTTTAAGTCCCTTGTCATAAACTTTTAAAGCGTTTCTAGCTTTTCCAGAGAGATCTAATGCATTACCATATGTAGTATACACTAACTTCAAAGCCTCTTCATCTTTAGATTTTATCTTAAGTGCTTTTTTACACGTGGAAATAGCAGATTGGTAATCTTGTAATCCCATTTGGGTGTATGCTTTTTCTGCCAGTGCATGTAAATTCTGCTTGTCTAATAAAAGCACTTCGTTGTATTTGGCAATTGCTTCCGTGTATTTTCCCTGATCATGAAGTTCAACTCCCTCTTTAATCAATGTTTTATCCATTGACTGAGAATAAAGAGAAATAGAACCATTCAAAAGCACTAAAAAAAGGAAACGTTGTAGCATGTTTTTGAAAGAAAATAGACTGAAATAAAATTAAGAAAAGATTTGAATTAAACACGAGCCCTAACCCATCATCTAATTTAACTGTTCACTCAATTAACAAATTACATCCTCTTAAATCAGAAACATCCAAACGACCTAAAACTTTAAATTGATTATCTGCAATTTGAAGACCAAGATCATCCGTGCGAATAAAGGCACAAGATGAAATATTCGCAAGGTCAATTATATTTATGGCTCCTGCCTGCCCCAAAGGAACCAAAGAGAATGGATCATCTTGCTCTCGAACTATTACCTTCATCCAAGGTGGAGTTTCGAACACTCCATTTCCTTTCGAATAAGCTTGAGATAGAAGCTCAGTCATACCGTATTCAGAATGAATGTATTCCACCCCGAAAGATCGCGACAAAATTGAATGTAACTCCTCTCTTATCAACTCCTTCCTTCTTCCTTTCATGCCACCGGTCTCCATCACAACAAGGTTTTTATTGGAACTTAATTGATACTTCTCAGCAAAATCCAGCAAAGCAAAAGAAACTCCTATCAAAAGCACTTTTGTTTCCGTTTTAGCTAATTCTACCAAAATTTTGTGCAATTCCTCCTGATTGTTTAAGAAGAAGCCACTCTTGGCATGCCTGCTCTTTACTATAAAATCATTCACCATGTATATGAGAGAAGATCCTTCTCGTTCTAAATAAGACGGCAACAATCCTAACACACAATATTCTTCTATGTCTTCATAAAAGTGCTGAAATCCTAACGTAAAACTTCTTTCATATAAATTCAGATCGTCAACAAAATGTCGACTAGCTTGGCTACCTGTCGTGCCGCTGCTCGTAAAAGTAGCCTGAGGGGTGAAATCTCCGCATTTCAATTCATGCGACTTAAAGGCAGAAATAGGCATAAAGGGAATTTCAGTAAACTGTTCAATTTTTGTGGCGTCCACACTAATTAAAGCACAATAGTCTCGATAAATCTTATTGTTACGATATTGAAATTGAAACAATTCTATGCATAATTCGTTAAACGAATCTCGAGCGTTAGTGAAAATTTTTTGCTCAAATGAAGTAAAGAATGCTTTATCTATAGAGTTCAATTGGATAGAATTATTCTGATTAATTTTAACGAATGAAAAGTCTTGTAAAAATAGGAATTGGGATTCTCTTCTTGTCAAGTATTTCTGCTTGTAAAGAGGACGAGAATTTTTCTGACATTCCTGAACTTTTTTATCGAGACTTTGAAATCGTCGAAACAAACGAAGGTAACGGACCTATTGCAATTTGGAAACTTGGTTTTACGGATGGAGATGGAGATATTGGAGTGAAAAATCCCAATGATTCGAATAATTTCATTGTTTCGGGTTTTTACTTTGTGGAGGGATCCGTAGTCTCTTTACCGAGACTACAAGGTTATCGAATCCCAGCGTCAGAAAATGTTTCTTCTAGAAATGGTATTGAGGGTGAATTCAGGTTTGAGTTAGAATTAAGTTCCTTCATTAGCTCTAGAATTGACAGCATGTATTTAGAAGGCTTTGTTGTAGACCGTGCTTTCAATCAAAGCAATGTCATCAAAACTCCTATCTTTTTAGACTAGCTTATTTTTCCACAAGCTGCTTCGCTAATAGAGATAACCCGATCACCAATACTTTCAATTGCTGCAAACAAATCGGTATAAATCATTCCGCTGTCAAATTTGTATTTTCCTTTTTCAATACTCTTCAAGTGGCCTTCTTTAAGTTGATTTCTGAATTTATTAATTGCCTTCTCCGCTACTTCCGCCTCTGCTAAAAATTTGCCTTGCAGCCCATTGTCTAAGTTCTGCTGCATTACGTCCAGTGCAACATTCAGCAATTTGAACATTTCCAATAGGTTTTCTCGTTGCTTGGGAATAAAGTATATTTTAGATTCCATTTTGCGCTGCAATACCTTACCCATAGAATTATTAATATCACCAATCGTCTCTAAATCATTCGCAATACTCAACATTGCACGAATTTGCAAGGAGCTCCTTTCGTTCAGTTCCCCCTCAGAAACTTTCGCTAGATAAACACCAATCTCAGATTCAATGTTATCTGTAATTATTTCATACTTCTCAATTCGTTCTACTTTTTTCTTGAATTTTTTCTTGTCGGTTTCCACCAATAACTCGGGCACAAATGAAGTCATTTTGGTTACCATTTTACCAAACTTTACCACTTCCTTTTTTGCTTCTAATATAGACCCTTCCGTGTTAATCATGGTAGCATTACTGATGTACTCCAAATGATATTCTTCGTCTTCTATGCCTTTTGAAGGAACTATTTTTGTAACAAGTCTAGCAATCATGGGTATAAATCCAATCATGATTAACGTGTTGATCACGTTAAAAACTGAATGAAATAAAGACAGTTTTAATTCAGCTTCTGAATTACCAATATCCGGAATCATTTGCGCTAAGAAATCTTGAGCAGGCCCCCATAAATAGGCAATAAAATCTAAGAACCAAGGAAAAATAAGTATTAGCCAGATAACACCAACAACGTTAAAAATGAGGTGAGCCCGTGCAGCTCTCTTCGCATGAACATTGGCGATAATTGCAGCCAAATTGGCGGTAATAGTGGTGCCTATATTTTCACCTAACACCATGGCTGCAGCAATTTCGAAGGTAATTACTTGATTAAATAATAGTGTTAATGTTAAGGCCATCGCCGCAGAAGAGGACTGAACTACAATTGTTACTATCGTACCAACTGCTACAAACAAAATTGTAGTTAAAATACCGTATCCGGTAAAACCATTCAAAAATTCGAGTACTTCAGGGTTTTGATTTAAATCTGGAACCGCACTTTTCAAAGCATCTAGTCCAAGAAACAGCAATGCAAATCCAATCAGCACCTCTGAAAGACTTCTCAAGGTAGACTTTTTGGCAAACATTAATGGAAATCCAATTGCGATAATTGGCAAAGCAAATGCCGAAATTTTAATTTTAAATCCAAAAAATGCGATTAACCACGCCGTAATAGTAGTTCCGATATTGGCTCCCATTATGACTCCAATAGACTCTACCAAACTTAGAAGCCCTGCATTCGCAAAACTTACAACCATTACGGTAGTTGCAGAAGAAGACTGAACTAAACAGGTGATTAGAAACCCCGTAAAAACTCCTAAATAGCGATTTTTAGTCATGCTACTTAAAATATCGCGGAGTTTAGAACCTGCAGTTCTTTGAATTCCTTCACTCATTACTTTCATTCCATAAATGAAAAATCCAAGTGCTCCGAACAACGTCAGAAAATCTACAAAAGTGAAACTCATTTAAACAGAATAAAAAGTAAAAATTAGGCGCAAAGCTAACGAGTCTCGAATTGTTGAATGTTAATATAACGTTAAGCATACAAGGGATTCTTCACTATTTCAAACCACTGCCTAAAGTTAAAATAAGATGAAGTGGAGGTAAATATTGACTCTAATATTTGTCTTATTATTAAACTCCATTTAACAATAGGTAAAGGTTTGTCTAATAGCTTTGTTGAAAACCAATAGACTTCATGTAAATGGCAAATATTCTGCTTATAAATGAAAACGAACACCAGTTGTCCGGAATTTCAACAATGCTAGAGGAAAATAATTTTCATGTAGTTAGAGTCTTAAATAATCAATCATTTGAAGAAGGTACCTTCCAGTTTCAAGCGGACCTGGTCATTTTTGCGTTTGGATCTTCAAAAAGCAATAATATAGATTCATTTCAACAGCTTATGACTCACAAATCATTGGCGGAAGCTTTTATAATTATGGTTAGTCAGCAAAAACAAGAAGATATTCAGATTATGGCGCTTAACTCAGGTGCTGACGACTTTTGGGTAGAACCCATTGCTCAAAGATTAATACTTTCCAGAATAAACGCCTTACTTAAAAGGAGAAAATTAAAGGAACATGCGGAAACATCTATGTTTTATATTGATTATGAGCGCTTTTTAATTGTAAAGGAAGGACAAGAAATTTACCTACCTAAAAAAGAGTTTCAACTACTCTCCCTTTTGCACTCATCACCAGAAAGAGTTTTTACTAGAGATGAGATCAGGCGAAGCCTGTGGGAGAACTTTGACCAAGTGCAAGTGCGAACCATCGATGTTCACATTCGAAAAATTAGAGAGAAGGTTGGTGAGAACACGATACAAACTATTCAAGGAAAAGGGTATAAAATGAATGCGGCTTAAGGTTGAAAGGTAATTGGGGAAACGTGAATCTCCTCTAATAACGTATTCTCTCTCATACGAAGCACACATTCCACCATTTCTGCAATATCTTCAGCTTGAATCATTGCTGTTCGATCTACCTCCAAACCATCCCAAGAAGAAGTGTTCACAGAGCCAGGGTAGATTGCGGAGACCTTTGTTCCTTTAGTCCGTAATTCTTCGCGAAGGGCGTCATTCCAAGCTTTGAAGGCATGCTTGCTCATGGAGTAATCTGCGGCAAAACTTGCCGGCTTCACACTCATCACCGAAGCAATATTTACAATAGACCTTAACGCTTCACTTCCACCGTTTTTACGGATTTGTTGCGTTAAGGCAATTGCACTGTACAAATTAACATTCATTTGCTCTCTTAATTTGTGCAATTGAATTTCAGCAGCATTTTGCATCGAGTAAACGCCTAAGTTATTTATCAATACACTTGTACCTTCAAATACTGTAGCAGCTGTTTTTAATTTCGCCTCCACTTCCTCGTGCGCCAAATCAATCGCTACTGTCTGCACAGCAACATTCCGTTCACTCAACTCCAATTTACTTTGTTGAAGCTCCTGTTGGTCTCTAGCAAGAATTACCAAATCGTAGCCCAAATCGGCTAATTTATTGGCTATTGCCTTCCCTATCCCTCTTGTTGCTCCTGATATTACTGCTTTCATTGGTCAAAAATAACGCTATTTAGCTTATCTCGTTTCCCTATATTTGAGCGACTTGTAGATGACGAAGCAAAAAAGAATACTGGTTGCCCCTTTGAACTGGGGGTTAGGACATGCTACAAGGTGTGTTCCGATAATTCGTGCATTGCTGCAACAAAATGCATGTGTAGTTATAGGTGGAGATGGTATGGCTCTCGCTTACCTAAAGGCAGAGTTTCCAAATCTGAAAAGTATTTCGATTCCTGATTTAAAAATTCAATACCCAAAGAGTGGAGGCTATTTACTTTATTTTGCACTTCGCCTTCCTAAATTATTTGCTCAGGTTAAAAAAGAAAACAGGCTGCTGAAAAAATTAGTCAGGCAACACGAAATTGATGGTATTATCTCGGATAATCGATATGGTTTGTACCATGCTCAAAAACCAAGTGCATTAATTACCCACCAATTATTCATCGAAACTACCTCATTTAAAAAAACAGTGCATGCGATAGTTGGAAAGCTAATTCAAAAATTCACTGTTTGTTGGGTGCCAGATGATGCGGAAGAGAATAATTTAAGTGGTCGTCTTTCCCACTCTCAAAAAGCAAATCCAAAAGTGATATTTGTAGGTTTACTTTCGAGATTTCAAGGCAGTGAAAATAAAAAAGACATTCAACGAAAAGTTATAGCCGTTCTTTCAGGGCCTGAACCATTTCGAACACAGCTAGAAACGCTATTAATAGACGAATTAACCAAGCTAAAAGTCAAGTCGCTCATTGTGCGGGGTGTTATTGCAGAAAAAAACGAGAAAGTTAGAGTTAACAACCACGTAAACACGATAGACTACCTAGCTGAAAAGGAATTACTTCGTGAAACTTTACAAAGTGAACTGGTAATTGCAAGGTCAGGTTATTCAAGCATTATGGACTTGGTGGCATTGCATCAAAAAGCAATATTAATTCCTACACCTCAACAAACAGAACAAGAGTATTTAGCCAAGCACTTACACAAACACTCCTTATTTGTTTTTGTGGAACAAGATGAATTAAACTTAAGAAAGGCATTCGCAGAGCTAGATGCAAAACCAAAGAGCGAACCGAATAGGTCTGCAGCTGAGAGTAATTTTCTACAAATCTTTTTAAAAAGCTGTTAAATTAACTTTCGCTTCATGCGATTCCCGATATTGGTCAGTGCCTCGTAGGTTATCGTTTCTTGCGCTTCCGCGAATTCGAAAATTGATTTCATTCCTCCAAAAACAGTTGCCTGATCCCCTAATTTTACTTCATCCTGCCCTAGGTTTAACATGCAAATGTCCATGCATATATTTCCAATTGTAGGATAAAGTTTACCGTTCACTTCTACTTGCCAATTTCCATTTCCAAGTTTTCGCGGAACTCCATCCGCATAGCCTAAAGAAAGTAATGCGATATTGCTATCCTCGGCAACCGAGCCACTTCTGTTGTAGCTTATAAAGTCGCTTTCCGTTACTCTTCGAATGGCAATTACTTTCGAAGTGAGTTTAGCTACCGGCATTAAATCGTTTTTTAAATGATTTGCCTCCGAAGCTCCGTATAATCCAATTCCCAAACGAACCATGTCCATCTGATAATTCAAATAATTGTTTATGCCGTCTGTGTTTAAAATATGGCAAATGGGGTTTATTTGTAAAGAACTTTTCAGAGTCTCACACATGAATTGAAATTGTGTGATTTGCCCTAGCGTAAATTCTTCTGCTGTTTCATTTCCGGAGCTGCTTAAGTGACTCATTATGGTTCCAACTCGAATTGCCTTCTGATTAGTTAGCCGTTCTATGACCTTTTCTAAATCATCCGCATCAAAGCCAAATCGATTCATTCCAGTGTTCAACTTAACGTGAATGGGATACTGCCCATTCGCTAAACTTTCTTGCGACTGCAAATAGTTTAAGAAAGAGTCCAGTATTTCATAAGAATGAATCACCGGCTCTAAGCAATATTCCACGATAACGCTCCAATATTTTGGGTTAACATTTTGAATCATTACTGGTAATTCCATTCCTTCAATACGTAACTCAATACCCTCAGCTATGGAAGCAACACCAAGCATGTCGGCCATTTTATGCTCTTCAATTTTCTTACAAATAACACTTGTGTAATGGCCATAAGCCGCAGCTTTTACCATCAGCATCACTTTCGTAGAAGGCTCAAGTTTACTTCGAAAATAGTTGATATTATGTTCGATTGCCGCCCAACTTACCTCTAAGGTATTATCACTGTACTCGCTTAAGAAATAAGATTTATTCTTACCCATTATTTTTTATGACATTGGAGAAACAACTGCGACAAAGAGGCTCATAGCTTTCCGTTTCGCCTAACATGACTAGTTTGTCATTCACTGTTTTTCGATGACTATGGTTCGCTAGATTTCCACACTTAACACAAATGGCATGCACTTTAGTAACGTATTCTGCCGTTGCCAAAAGAGCGGGAATCGGTCCAAACGGATTGCCCTTATAATCCATATCTAACCCTGCAACAATAACTCTAATCCCTTGATTTGCCAACCGATTGCAAACTCCGACAAGCTCCATATCAAAAAATTGCGCTTCGTCAATTCCTATTACTTGCTCATCGTTAATTAACAATGGAATATTTGCCGATGCTGGAACTGGAGTAGAGTGAATTTGATTCGAATCATGCGATACAACGGCTTCTAAATCATATCGAATATCTACAGCCGGTTTAAAAATTTCCACCTTCTGTTGAGCAATTTTTGCCCTCTTTAATCGTCTAATTAGCTCCTCCGTTTTCCCTGAAAACATCGAGCCGCATATTACCTCAATCCAGCCTTTGCGATTTTCAGAATTAATAGTATTTTCGAGGAACATAATTACCTTGTTTCGTTTTTTAAACTTGTTGCGCAAAGGTATTATTTATCAGACAAAAGAAGCAGAAAAATGAAGATTGAAAATAAGCGAGCAGAGATTACAAGATTAATTGAAGCCATTAAAAAGCACTCCGATCATTTAAATGAGATGGAAACAATACCGGTTCTAGAAATAGGTGTTATTCTTTCTAAGATTAACAAATTGCACGAGGAAGCTGCTGTGTTAAAGTATTTGTGTGAAGAACAACAAGGGAAAAGAGTGCAGCTGCAATCTAGTGACTTAATTGTTACTAACTTTTCGGATGAAGACGTAGAGAAAAATCAGGCTAATAAAAATACAGAACCTGAAGTCGAGCAAGGTAAAAGTGTTGAAGAAGCAATGCTCTCTGCAAAAGAGAAAACAGAGGAGGATGCTTTGGATCAAATGTTTGAAGCTACTATTGAAGAGGAGGAGGAAAAATCTATTACGCAGGTATCTGCAACGGACGAAGAAGAGGAAGTAAAAAGCGACGAAATAAGCGAAACTAAAACGGAAAAAGACGAAGCTGCTGAAAAAAGCTCCCAATTGGATGAAGCGTTATTGAATCAACTACTCGAAGAAGCGAAAGGAGAGGAAGAAGAGAAGTCCATTTCAACATTGGATAAATTAGACAAGGAAAAGAATATTTCTTCAAAACAAGATATAAACGAAGCTTTTGCTGGAGAGGATTCTAGCATTAGTGGGCACCTTCAAAAACAGCCGGTTGCTGACCTGATGAGTGCTATTGGGCTAAATGAGCGTTATTTATATGCTAACGACCTTTTTGAAGGCGACATGCAAGAATTTAAAGATGCCATTAAAATGCTAAATGAATTTGATCGTGGCGAAGATGCTAAAGCATTTTTTGAAAGTGGATTACGGAGCAATTACAAGTGGGAGGATGATAATGCTCTTGCTCAAGCTCTTTTCAACCTAGTGGAGAGAAGATATCTTTAATTTTTCCTTTTAAATTACCTTCCAACCGATTATACATTCGTTTAAAGAAGATGTTGGTATTGTGTTACATTTACTTTCAAATCATCCAAACATGAGCAACTGTAAATTTAAATGGAAGGCTGCATCACTTTCTGTATTTCTATTTTTTGGCCTATTCACAAAACTTTCAGCACAAAGCAAAGTATGGACTCTCGAAGAGTGTATTCAACATGCTTTGGAAAACAACATTCAAGTTCAACAAAATGAATTATCTCAACAACTTGCGGATTACGATCTGAAGCAAGCAAAGTATAACCTTCTACCAGATGCAAATGGGTTTATTTTACATGCCTACAACTTCGGACAAACAATTGACCCCTTCACCAATCAGTTTGCGAATACCCAAGTGCAATCTAACTCCTTTTCGCTATCTTCTAATTTCACCATTTTTAATGGTTTTAGAAATGTAAATACCATTAAGCGAAACCAAGCGCAGCAAAAATCTGCGAAGTTTGATTTGGAGAAAATGAAAAATGACATTTCTCTAAACATTGCAAATTCATTTCTGAGTATTTTATTTAATCAAGAGTTGCTTAAAAATGCTGAAAGTCAGTTAAAAATTACACAACAGCAAATAGATCGGATTGAAAAGCAAGTAAAAGCTGGAGCACTAGCAGAAGGAGCGTTGAAAGACATTAATGCACAATTTGCAAGCGAAGAGTTAAACGTCGTTAACGCAGAAAATCAACTTAATATTTCGAAACTAAACCTAGCTCAGATTTTACGATTAGAAAGTTTCAGTGATTTTGAAGTGGCAAGTCCCAATTTAAGTAATTTCAATGGGGTAAAAGAGTTGGTAAGTCCCGGAGCATTGTACTTGTCAGCTTTAGAAACCATGCCTGAAGTGAAAAGTGCGGAGTTTGGCTTATATTCTGCCCATAAAAACACTCAAATTGCAAGAAGCGGATACTTACCTACACTCAGTGTATCCGGCTCGATTGGTACTGGTTTTTCAGGAGCAAATAGGGAGTTTGTAGAAATCAGAGATGAACGAGAGGTGCCAACTGGAAATTTCATAAGAAGTACCGGAGAGGAAGTTTTTACCACATCAGGGACTCCGGTTTTTCGCGACAAAGCGTTTACCGATCAATTTGCCGATAACGAAAATAAATCCATTCGCTTTTCTTTGACTATTCCTATTTTCAATCGGTTTAGTGCGAGAATTGGAGTAAAACGAGCACTAATTCAAGAACAGGTAGCCAACCTAAGTTACGAATCGGCAAAATTGGCGCTTAGGCAAAATATCGAGTCTGCGCACAACGATGCAGCCTCTGCACTAAAAAGATACAAGGCTGCAGAAAAGTCTGTTTCTGCATTAGAAACTTCTTTTGCCTACACGCAAGAGAGGTATAACGTTGGCATTATTAATTCATTTGATTTTAACAACGAAAAGAATCGATTAATGAATGCTCAATCCGAATTACTACAAGCTAAGTACAATTACATATTTAGTACGAAAGTTTTAGATTTTTACCAAGGCGGTGGCATTTCACTCTCTAAATAATACAATATTATGAGTACAAAAAAATGGATTATAGCATTAGGGGTAGTAGTGGTGATTTTAGTGGTTGCAGGAATTTTAAAAGGCAAATCAAGTGGTCAAACCAAAAAAGTAGCCGTTGAAAAAGTAGAACGACGAACTATTGTTGAAACCGTAGCGGCTAGTGGAAAAATCCAACCTGAAACAGAGGTGATCATCAGTTCAGATGTTTCCGGAGAAATAATTGAGATGCCAGTTCAAGAGGGTGACAGGGTGAAGGCAGGAGATTTACTTTTAAAAATTAACCCAGACTTGGTAGAGTCTGCTCTCAGCAGAGCAGAAGCAGCTTTGAATACCACCAAAGCCAACTTAGCCGGATCGAAAGCACGATTGGCACAATCTGAATCTCAGTTCCAAAATGCTAAAGCCTCCTACGATAGAAATACAAAGCTGTTTGAAGAAAAAGTAATTTCTCAGGCAGAATTTGACCAAGCAAAAGCAAATTTTGAGGTCGCTGATGCTGATGTAGAGGCTGCAAAAGAAAGTGTTAGAGCAGGAATGTTTAACGTAAGAAGTTCAGAAGCTACTCTAAAAGAAGCAAAAGAAAATCTTGGTAGAACTTCCATTTACTCCCCAATGGACGGTATTATTACCAAGTTAAACAAAGAAAAAGGCGAACGTGTGGTTGGAACAGCTCAAATGGCAGGAACTGAAATCATGACGGTTGCAGATCTCAACGTAATGGAAGTAGCCGTAGAAGTAAATGAAAACGACATTGTGCGAGTTTCGATAAACGACACCACTGAAATTGAAGTGGATGCATACCTAAACAAAAGTTTTAAAGGTATTGTGACAGAAATTGCAAACTCTGCCAACACCTCTGGAATGAGCGCAGACCAAGTCACTAACTTTGATGTAAAAATTAGAATGCTTCAATCTTCTTACCAAGACTTATTGAAGAAAAGGACGGATAGCTCCTCTCCTTTTAGACCGGGAATGTCTGCTACCGTTGACATTCGAACAACTCAGGTAAGTAACGTAATAACCGTTCCCATTCAGGCGGTTACGGTAAGAAAAGATACTACCAAATCAAACGAGGACGAGATCACTCTGGACACGGAAGAAGAAGACGAAAAGATAGAAGTGGTATTTGTGAAAGAAGGAGAAAAAGTAAAAATGATTAAAGTAGAGACTGGTATCCAAAATACGATGCACATTGAAATTTTAAGTGGATTGGACGAGGGACAAGAAGTTGTTGTCGCTCCCTACACCTTGGTATCAAAAATTCTCAAAGATGGTCAAAGCATCGAAGTTGTGGATAAGAAGGACCTTTTCACTACCAATAGCAAATAGTTATGCCCTATTTATTAGGAATTGAGACTGCGACCAAAGTATGCTCGGTTGGACTTTTTAAAGGGGCTGAGCTGATCTCTCTCAAAGAAGAAAAAGGAGATTACTCCCATGCAGAGAATCTAGCGATTTTTACAATTAATATTCTTTCACAAGCTAACTTGACAGTAAGCGACTTATCGGCAATAGTCGTAAGCAGAGGACCAGGATCGTACACCGGATTGAGGATTGGTGTTTCGTTTGCAAAGGGTCTTTGTTATTCTCTCCAAATTCCTCTTATTAGCATAGATACTCTTCATGCGTTAGCTTTAGGTTGGACGCAAGCAGGAAATGGGAAAAAGCAATTTATTTGCGCCATGATTGATGCTCGGCGAATGGAGGTATATTCTGCCATCTATACAGCAGAAATGGAATGCGTAAAGCCAATTTCGGCCGATATAATTGATGAAAACAGTTACAACGATGTACTAAAAGGACAATCAACAATTTTTATTGGCGATGGTGCAGCAAAGTGCCAAAATATATTGCTGCGTGATGAGAGAACCTTCTATACGAACTTTATGCCTTCAGCCGCTTACTTAGGACAAGAAGGTTTTCGGAAATTTCAGAACGCTGAAACAGAAAATGTAGCTTATTTTGAGCCCTATTATTTGAAGGAATTTGTTGCGCTGAAGAGTGCCAAAGGCAACTTGGGCTGATCGTCTCCGCCTCCTTCCCAACGCACAACTCTATACACCTGTATTCAAATCAATTGATGCTAGGAAAATTTACCTAAATTTGATACAATGCGGTGGCTTGGTTTTATTATTTTATTCTTATTCTGGGTGGCTGTGAATGCTCAGCAAGATAGCTTAGTAATCAAATGGACCGATGATTATACCTTAAGCTGGAATGATTTTCAAGGTGAAGAAGATGTTGAATTAAGTTTAGCAGCTCTCTCAAAAATCGCTATTCCCTATACGTATTCTTCAGACGGAGAGGTAGACTTTACGGTTAAATTGAATACCGTTTTCGTTAAGAACGAGTCTTGGTACAAAGAAGGGAAACAAAACAAAATACTTCTAGGGCATGAGCAATTGCATTTTAACATAGCTGAAATTCACAGAAGACTAATTGTGAAACGAATACTAAAAACAACCTTTTCCTCTGAAAATTATGACACTGAATTAAAACAGCTTGTGAATGAAATCTGGGAAGAAGACTACCGAAAAATGCAGGACCTTTACGATAGCGAAACGAATTATGCCAGAATATTCAAATCTCAAATGGATTGGAATAAATTCGTTGCAAAAAGGTTAGACG
>Ga0307983_1000336_pt1 | contig 24476 bp, 27 predicted proteins | sample OrgLakmetagen991_FD_201845 | JGI IMG/M metagenome (GOLD analysis project Ga0307983, IMG submission 201845) | Saline water microbial communities from Organic Lake, Antarctica - #991 | ecosystem: Environmental > Aquatic > Non-marine Saline and Alkaline > Saline | place: Antarctica: Organic Lake...
AACTCGAATTGGAACTTGAATTTGAAAAAGCGAGGGCTGAGGCAATCGAAGTACCTATTAACAGGATGAACTCGAACTCGAATTGGAACTCGAATTTGAAAAAGCGAGGGCTGAGGCAATCGAAGTACCTATTAACAGGATGAACTCGAACTCGAATTGGAACTCGAACTTGAAAAAGCGAGGGCTAAGGTAATCGAAGTCCCCATTAACAGGATGAGCTTGAATTGGAACTCGAGCTCGAATTAGAAAAAGCGATGCCAGTTGGAACTTTAGGCGAAAACGAGAGCCTATAGTAAAAAATCGTGAATGTTGTAAAGGTTTTGACTATTGTGATACTTAGTTTAATGAAATATTCAACCAAACTTTATTGATTCCAGCAAATGCTCTAAGTGAATAAGCATTTTGATTACCGGCTATTTTAACCGAATTCTTTTCATTTTGGATTGTGTGTACACTTCGACTCCGTAAACTTTCCATTTTTTGAGATAATGAATCGAGAGCCCTGTTTCATCGCTATGAGTAGAAGCGTATGAGCTGACGAGTTGGATTTCAGTGCTGCTTATAAAGCCAGTTAGTAATATCCAACCATTTAATTGAATTGAATTTCCTTTCTTTTTAATGATAACTTGAGATTCTATTTTGGTAAAAATATTCTCATTTAATACAAATATTTTCCTTTAAGTGGCATTGAAAGGGATGCCATCTAAAATTATTTCAAAATCGTTGTGGGTTTTTTCTTCGTTACTATTTTGTATTTGAGCTATAGTTAAAACTACAATAACAATAACTGAAGCTTTATTCCTATACTCAAAAACCTTTTTACCATACTTAAATAAACCTCTTATGACATAAAGCAAATAACCAAAGCAAAATAGATTGATAAGAACTATCAAAATTTGAAAAAATGTTTCCATTTGTTTTAATAGGATTTTAATTGTTACGATGAAATTGAAATACCTTTTTTAACCAGCTAATGGTCTCACTTTATTAGTTCCCAACTCCCAGCTTCCAGCTTCCAACCTCCAATTTCCAACTCCCAGCTTCCAACTCCTAACCTCCAATTTCCAACTTCCAACCTCCAATTTCCAATTTCCAATTTCCAACTTCCAGCTTCTAATACCTACATCTCCTTAGCAAAGAAAATGGCGTTCATCAACAGCTTATTTGTTCCATACCAAAACGCTCTAAATTGTGTGTTATCAGTAAAACCGATCACATCACCACGACCGTAATTGTTATGCTGAAAAGGCACCGTGCTTTTTAAGGCTTCTAAATTTGTTTTAGAAATATAACCACTCATTAAGGGGCTGCCGGTGTATTTGATAGGGTTGCTATAACTGTCTTTGTTTGGTTCTACAAATAAGGTGGTATTTCTAAATACAGGCAACTGATCATCTTTAAAACCAAAAGCAATAGGATGTGAACGATCTAGTTTTGTTTCAAAAATTGCTCCACCTATTCTTTGCGCACCACTGTGATCGCGGCGTTGTTCAAAAGTAATGTTTTCTGCAGGATTTTCAGTTTTCTTAAAAGTAAGTGGCAGTAATTTGGAACTGCTCATCCAGCTTAATGCACTGCGGTATCCTATTAATGTACCACCAGCACGAGTCCATTCCTTTAATTGATCAATGACCTCATTTTCTGGACTTCCATAAGTTGCAGGTACAATAATCGTATTGTAACGTGATAAATCCTTACGGTTAATGTCTTGAAGGTCAATTTTAGTCACTGGAATATCATATTGCTGATCCATTAAATGCCAGATTTCACCAGCATCAGACGGGTTGATTCCTTCACCTACTAACAAAGCGATTTTGGGCTGGGTAATAGCTCTGAATTGGCGTGAACCTAAATCGATTCCTTTGGTAAGGCCGGTTGGCACTCCGAAAAAATTAACCTTAGAATGAATGGCTATAGCTCTGAGGAAATCAAGCAATTCTGAGGTGTTCATTTTTTGATTCTGAACTGGGATGAGTATGGTACCGTAATCATATTCTTTACCATTTAAGGAAAAAGGCTTCATAGCTACTTTAGCTCTGATCCCTTCCGATAGTAAGGTACTTAAAGCCTTAGGTGTGTAGTATTCATTCCATGGCATTACATACGCATAGTCAGAAGTTTCTATTTGAGTAATACCAGTGTTGGAGTCTATTGCGATGGCATTATTCAAATTGGCATTTTCATCATAATCCATATCAAAAGCAAGTGGAAAAGTCCACGCACTGATATCATAAAATAAGCTGTCTTGAAAGGTGGTTCTTTTTTCAAACATTGCGTTGATCAGACGAGAGTTTTTTTGATTTTTAGGAACTATATACGCATAGCCTTTTTTATAGGTTTTGCCATTTTTAGAAACGTCGTTTTTAAGGGAGCGAACGTCTATTTTGTGTCTAAGTAATATTTCAGCAAGGGCATCAGTACGGCCAGCGTCTGTATGATCACCGAAGATGATGGCATCGTTGCCGGCTTCCTCCCTCGCATCTTTATAAAACTGATTTTGATAATTCAGTATTTCTACGCGCATACTGGTTGCTGCTTTTAAGGTGCTCAAAGCTGCTGTGAATTGGTTTCTTATCGTAAAAGGAAAAGTAAGTACACCATTATCAGAATTTTGTGCATGACCCCTAGAGCTGGCTTGTTCAAAAAGAATTCCTATAGAACCATTGATGTCTGGAAAAGTAGATCCTTTACCGTAATAGAAATCGTCGTAGTCTTCTTCTGTGTAATAGAGCGAGCCTATATCATCAAATCCATCAGCAAGGTAATTTCCTATTTGACGGGTTAGTTTCTGATTCATCGCAGGAGTTAGTGGGTGCGTTCTTGATGGGATCCCTGGTTGGAAAAAGAAGGTAGAATTGGTTCCCATTTCATGATGGTCGGTCAGAATGTTAGGCAGCCATTTATGAAAGGTTTCAATACGCGCTTGCGATTCTGGTAATTGAACGGGTAACCAGTCGCGGTTCATATCAAACCAATAATGATTGGTACGTCCACCAGGCCATGTTTCATTATACTCCCTGTCGTAGGTGTCTGGATTTACATTCTTACTCTTATGTTGATTTACCCAACTGGCAAAACGTTGTAATCCATCAGGGTTAAAGCTAGGATCCAGGAGTATAACGGTAGTTTCTAATAGTGCATTTATTTCTGGACCTTTTGCAGCGGCTAGATGATAGGCGAGAAGCAGTGATGCGTTAGCGCCGCTTGGTTCATTTCCATGAATAGAAAACCCTTGGTACACGACTATAGGCGCCTTGGTATTATCTACGGTTTCTTTATTTGTTGCAGCAATATGATCTGTTCTTATTTGATCAATATTTTTATGGTTTTCTGGACTGGTCACCGTAAGTAAGTAAAGCGGTCTGTCCTCATAGGTTGTCCCACGGTTTTCAATGGTAAAACGATCCGATTTTTCTGCAAGAACTTGCATGTAATGTACCAGCTTGTCATGGCTCACGTGCCATTTTCCAGGTACGAAACCTATGATTTCTTGAGGTGTTGGAATCTCCGGGTTGTAGGAAACACCTTCTGGCAGGTAATAATTAAGAGTAGGACTTATTAAGGTTTGTGTAGGCAGCGTTTTTTGTTTTTGTGCTTTCGCGAAAGCGGAACAACAAAAAGCGAGAACCAACAAAAGTAACATCTCTTTTTTCATAATATAGTTTTAATCGGGAGCGTTTAAAAATAAAAAAAAGCCCTTCATGAAGAAAGGCTTTGGGTATAGAATATTTTATTACTAGATATCTTCAAAATTGATGTTCGTAAAACTTGCTGGATGGTTAGGCTCTGCAGCGTTATCTTGCGCTGGCTTAGCTTCTTCCTTTTTAAAGTCTGCTTGATGACGGTCAGAAATAACCTCATCTCCTTTTTTATCTATAATAAAGTCTGTGATTTCCTTTAAGGTATCACCGAATTCTTGAAAATCTTCTTTGTACAAGTAAATTTTATGTTTCTTGAAATAGAAACTACCGTCGTCATTAGTAAATTTTTTACTTTCTGTAATGGTTAGGTAATAATCGTCTGCTTTTGTGGCTCTTACATCAAAAAAATAAGTACGCCTTCCTGCTCGCACCACTTTTGAAAAAATCTCTTCTTGTTCTTGGTAATCTCTATCGCTCATAATTTTTGTAAAGTAGGGTTAGATATGTTCAAAAATAGAAAAAAAAGGCAAAAAGAAAAGTTTATAAAGCCTTAATGTAGTAAGATGCTGTATTATAGTCTATTGGTCGAGTGGCTAATTGCGTATTCTGTACCTAGCTCGTTTAAACTGTCAGTGACACCTTTAAAAATGTCTTCTACAGGGCAACTAAACTCTGGAAAAATGAAAGAAGTGACTCGATCACCTTCTGCAAGAAGTCGTTGGGACTGGAAAACACCCTTATTATTGAGAACTTGAATCAAAACAGTACGACGCATATAATCTACGATCCAGTATTCTCGGCCACTTGCTTCTTCATAAAGGTCGTATTTATGCTGAATCTCTTTGCGAGAATTTCCTTTAGATAAAATTTCTACTACCAGATCTGGAGCACCATGACAACCGCGCTCGTCAATTTTATTAGGATCGCAAATCACACAAAGGTCTGACTGAACAACACTAGATTTAGTATCGTTTTTTGAAAATAGTTTTACGTCAAAAGGAGCAACAAAAAGTTCACAATCGTGATTTTGATAAAAAGCCTTTAGTAAATCGTATATTTTCATAGAGGTTCTTTGATGAGAGGTGCTGGGCTCATTTCAAATACCTTTCCTTTAAACAGCTCTACACGTTCTTTAAAACGCCACAAAAGATAATCAGCATAACTGTATCTCTTGCTTAAATCGAGTGCTTTTATATCATAGATATATTCTGGCATACTCAAATTTACTAAAAAAGAATCATAAATAGGTATCTTAAAGATACTAGACTGCTGGTCTTAAGCAATATACATTTTCAAATAAGTCACATTCCAGATAGGAACAAAATTGCTTATTCTTAAGTCATCGTTATGTTCCATAATTTTTAATTATCTATTACCGATTTTCAAAGTCTATTACTGGAATTAAAAAATCAAAAATATCCAATCATTAATCGTTTTCTTCTTCTTCCTCTAACATTTGATTTGCAAAAAGCTCTGCATAATAACCTTTGTCATTTATAAGAGATTCGTGATTTCCTCTTTCAATAATTTCGCCATCTTCGAGTACGATAATGTGATCTGCGTTTTTGGCACTACTTACTCGGTGACTCACTATAATAGTAGTGCTGTTATGAGTGACCTTTTTAAGATTATTCAGAATATTTTCTTCTGTTTCTGTGTCTACTGCGCTTAAACAATCGTCAAACAATAAAATTTGAGGTTCTTTGATAATGGCTCTTGCGATCGAGACCCGCTGTTTCTGACCACCACTTAAAGTAATACCTCTTTCTCCTAAAATGGTTTCATAGCCTTTAGTGAAATCGGAAATGTTTTTATGGACGACAGCATTCTTTGCAGCAGCTATTACTTCTTCTTGAGTGGCGTCTTTTTTACCGAAAGCGATATTTTTTCCTATGGTATCAGAAAATAAGAAAGCATCTTGGGGCACATAACCTATAGCAGACCTTAAGTTGTTTAAGTTTAAACTATTGATCTCCCTACCATCTATTTTTAAGGAACCATTTCCTATATCATAAAGTCTACTTATAAGTTCTAAAATAGTTGATTTTCCACTTCCTGTTTTACCAAGAATAGCTAGTGTTTTCCCAGCTTCTATCTCAAAAGATATATCTTTTAAAGCGTGTATGTTCGTATCGTCATAAACGAAGTTCACATTTTTAAAAGTGATTGTTCCTTGAATTGGAGTTTCTAATTCATTAAGGTTTTTTATTGCGGGATCTATATCTAAGAATTCGTTGATTCTTTTTTGAGAAGCCTCTGCTTGTTGTATCATATTGGTCACCCAACCTAAAACAGCAACTGGCCAGGTAAGCATGTTGACATAGATTAAGAATTCTGGAATGGTTCCTACGTCAATGATGCCATCGATCACTTGTTTTCCTCCTATATAGATCACCATGATATTGCTCAACCCTATAAGAAGCACCATTAATGGAAAGAATAAAGCTTGTATGCGAGCAAGATCTATGTTTTTATCCTTACTGTCATTAGCCACTTTCGTAAACTGCTTTGTCATTTGTGGAGTGAGATTGTAGGCTTTGATGACAGAAATACCGCTAAATGATTCTTGAGATATCGTATTTAAATCAGAAAGATACTCTTGTACTAAGGTAGAACGCTTATTGATCTCTCGACTAATAACGTATATCGCCACAGAAAGTATTGGTAAAGGGATAATCGTATAAATAGCTAAAGAAGGAGCCGTGTCGATCATCGCAGGGATAACAACAGCAAATAGCGTTAATATATTGATGCTATACATAATCGCTGGGCCCATGTACATGCGCACTTTAGAGACATCTTCACTGATGCGATTCATCAAATCTCCCGTGCGATTCTGTTTATAAAAACCTAAAGAAAGTCTCTGATATTGCTGATAGACGATGTTTTTCAGGTCGTATTCTAGGTGTCGAGAAACTACGATGATCAACTGACGCATGACAAAAGTAAGAATGGCAGCAAGTAAGGTCGTTCCTATAATGATAAGGATGTACAAGGTCAGATCATCTTGTAGCACTTCTTTATCAGTTATATTGCCTTTATCATAATCATTCAATAGATTAATAATCTTACCTACATACTTCGGTAAAAAAAGAGAAAGCACGCGAGAAATAATGGTCACAATAATTCCGCCTATAAGTTGCCATTTGTATTTAGCAAAGAGTACATTGAGTTTTTTAAGTTCTTTCATTTACAATCGAATTTCCGTTGGGAAAGTATTTTTTATTTGGGTGGTAAATTAAGCATGGTAAATTGCTAAATCCCTAAAATGACGTTATTTTTGCAGGCTTTTTAATAACAACTACAAAAGCTCATAAACACCTTTTTATGTCTCAAAAATTTGACTCATTAGATAAATTAATTCGTCAAGATCCTGTCTTCGGTCAGGTTTCATTTGATGACCACGAGCAAATCGTTTTTTGCAACGACAAAGATACAGGATTGAAAGCCATCATCGGTATTCATAACACAGTATTAGGTCCAGCATTAGGTGGTACACGCATGTGGCAATATGAAAATGAATGGGCGGCTCTTAACGATGTGTTGAGGCTTTCTCGAGGCATGACCTTTAAAAGCGCCATTACTGGATTAAATTTAGGTGGAGGAAAGGCAGTCATTATAGGAGATGCAAAAACTCAAAAAACACCAGAATTGATGCGTAAGTTTGGAGAGTTTGTACATTCTTTAAGTGGTCGTTACATCACCGCTGAAGATGTAGGAATGACTACCGAAGATATGGATACCGTGCGTGAAGTAACACCTTATGTTACAGGTATTTCTAAGGATAAAGGTGGTGCAGGAAACCCTTCTCCTATTACTGCTTATGGTGTTTTTATGGGAATGAAAGCCGCCGCTCACTTTAAGTACGGAAGCGATGTTTTAGAAGATAAAAAAATCTATGTAGAAGGAATAGGTAATGTAGGAGAAACACTGGTAGAATATCTGACACAAGAAGGAGCAGATGTCGTTATTGCAGATCTCAACCAAGAAAGACTAGAAGAAGTACGCGATAAATACGGGGCTACTATTTATGGTGGGAATGACTTGTATTCAGAGCGTATGGATATTTATGCTCCATGTGCTTTAGGTGCCACGATAAATGATCAAACTATTCATAAACTTACGGCATCTATCATCGCAGGTGGAGCAAATAATCAGCTGGCAGATGAGGTGAAGCACGGTGCTCTTTTACAAAAAAGAGGTATTGTTTACGCCCCTGACTTTTTAATAAATGCGGGTGGAATCATCAATGTATATGCAGAGTTGGAAGGTTATGACCGTACAGAAATAATGAGAAAGACAGAGAATATTTATACAACAACTATAGAAATTCTCAACCGAGCTCAAGAATCTGGTGTGACAACACACAAAGCCGCTCTAGAAATTGCTCAGGCACGTATTGCTGCTAGAAAACACGAACATCAAGGATAGTAGTCCGTTTTAAAACAGTATTTTTGCTTGGTTTTTAGAAATAGAAACTAGGTTTTAAGTTATTATAACTCCGCTTTCGCGAAAGCTAACACATATAGCTCGCTTAAGTAAACAAATAAATCGTTCTTATGCTTACCAGAAGACAGTTACGCATCAAAGTTATGCAAGCAGTTTTTTCTTTTCAACGTCAACGTCCAGAGGATCTTAAAGATCTTGAAAAGTTTATCAACTCCAGTATGACGCAGTCGTACACCTTGTTCCTTTATATGGCGCAATTACTAGTGAAAATTCACGAAGTTGCTGTAGACAAGCATACTAAAAAGCAGCAACGTGTTTCTAAAAGTGTAGAGCACAACCCCTCAAGACAACTTATCGATAATAAAATTCTCTTGAAATTGAGAGAAAGTGAGGCTTTAAAAGAAGCGTTAAAACAACGCAATTTAAATCCATGGCATCTGGACTCTAAATACGTTGAAAATCTATACCATAAAATTCAAGAAAGTAAAACCTTTGTTGTTTATGCGATGGATGACGAGCCGTCGGTAAAAAAGGATTTAAAATTCTTGACATATATCTATGAAGATATTATTGCACCTAGCGATGAATTGATGGATTACCTAGAAGATATCAATATCACTTGGACAGATGACTACCCTTTGATCAACTCTACTATTATTCAGTTTTTACGTAAAGTAAAGCCTACTAAGGATGTGGTGCTGCCAGCATTATTTAAGGATGAGTCAGATGCTAAGTTTACCATGAGCCTTTTTAGAAAAACGATTCTCAATATTGATGATCTTTCTGCCCGCATAGAAGGTAAAACGCCTAATTGGGACACCGAGCGTATCGCTCAAATTGATCTTGTGCTGATCATGATGGCTCAGGCAGAGTTTCTTTATTTTTCAGATATTCCAGTGAAAGTAACGCTTAATGAATACTTAGAAATAGCAAAAGATTACAGCACCCCTAAAAGCGCCACTTTTATCAACGGAATTCTAGATAATCTTTTGAAAGAATTTGAGAAAAGTGATGAATTAAATAAAATGGGAAGAGGGTTGATGTAACCTATTGTTAATGACGTTGGTTTAAATGATGTTTTTAATTACATTTGTTCCAGAATTATAAGTAAAATTAAACAAAAATAAGATGAAAAAATTAATTTTAATGGTAGCTGCTGTTGCTACAATGGCTCTAACAAGATGTAATGAAAAAGCAGAATCTGCAACAATTGATCAAGCAAACCTTACTGCCGCTGCTGCAAACAAAGAAGTCGCTGGCAACTTTCCAGAAATGACTTTTACGGAGACTGAATTTGATTTCGGTACTGTAGAGGAAGGTACTGTAGTAGAGCATGAATACAAATTTACCAATACAGGTAGTGCTCCACTTATAGTAGTAAACGCAAAAGGATCTTGTGGATGTACAGTTCCTACATGGTCTAAAGAGCCTATCGCACCAGGCGCTGAAGGTACTATGTTAGTAAAATTCAATACTAACGGAAAGCCTAATGCTCAAACGAAGACTGTAACTATTAAGGCAAATACAGAATCTGGAACGGAATCTATCCGTATCAAAGGTTTTGTGACTCCTAAGGCGAGAGCTGCTGCGCCTAACGCATAAGCAACTGTTAATGGACACTAATACGATATTAAATTTTGCTCCTTACCTGCTTATTATTGTTGTTTTTTATTTTTTAATAATGAGACCACAATCAAAGAAGCGTAAGGAAGAAAAGGAATTTGCAGACTCACTTAAAGTTGGTTACAAAGTAATTACCAGCAGTGGAATTCACGGTAAAGTAAATCAGATTAATGCTGATAAAGGAACTGTGTTAATAGAAACTGGTGCTGGTAAGATGACTTTTGAAAGAAGTGCAATCTCAGCAGAGCTTTCTAAGAAACTGAACGAGACAGTGGTCGCTAAAGAAAATTAAGAAGAGTACTATTTATTTACAAAGCCCTTGAGAAATCAAGGGCTTTTTTTTGTGTTTATTTATCTGCTTGCTGACAAGTCTGTTGGTTTTAACGGTCAACGTGCTACAGAAAAGATGTGCTTTGTATTTTTTACTATCTTTTTTCTGGTTGAGGTATTGCTTTTTTTAAAATAAGAACGATTTACAAATGCTGTTCCATTCCAGGAAGTTCTTTCCACCTTTTATTCTCAGCAATCTCTTTCAAAGTGCTATTTCTTTGTTCCAGTAGTCGGGTCATATATTTTTCAAGAAAAAGGGAATCGACCAGTTTTCCTAAAATGCCTAGAGGTGAGGTATAGTCAAATAGATCTTTCATTAACGTACGACCATCTTCTAGTTGCTCAAAAAAGTGTTCGTGTTTAAAATGTTGAAAAGCTCCTTTTACCAACTCGTCTGCAAAATAATGATGTGGTTCTACATCAGTAATCAAACTAGTGAGTTCTTGAGTAACTCCTAAATGTTTGGCACGCCAGGTGACTGTTTCTCCTTTTTCAACAAGCCCAGTCATCCTTCCAGCTACTGCTTTTTCATTCGTGTGTTCTAGAGAGAGCAAATGTAAATCAATGCTTCTAGCAAGATCAAAAACGATTTCAATATTTGCATTTATGGTAGTTGTAAGATGTAGTTGTGGCATTTATTTTTTTAAACTAGATTTTTTATCGAATTCTTGATAATGAGTTTGATCTCGCTTTCGCGAAAGCGAGATCAAACTACTATTAATTAGTTATACTTTTTAAAAAGCACTTGATTCTTTGTGCTCATATGGTCTAAAAAAAGCTGTCAACCTTTAGGTATTGCCAACTTGTTATACTTAAATCTAAAACCTCCACCCCAAATGAAGTCCGCCTTTAAATTCAATGGCTGAGAAATTATACAAATTCTCTGAGTCATTTGCAATTCCTAAGTTCCTTTCCAAATCTAATTCTAAATCTATCAAAAAGACGCTATTGCTTACCCATTTCCAGCCTATTCCTGCGCCTATAGCGATTTCAGTGAATGATTTTATAGGAATGCTATTATTATTAAAGAAAAAACTTCTGTCCACCTCAAAGCTGTAAAGTTTTGTAAAACCTTCACCATAAATGCCTTTTGCTCCATAATCTTCTTTGGAGAAGAAATATCGCCTGTAGTAAGGAGTGAAACTAAAGGCTTCTACAGTTTCATGTGCCTGATCCTTATCATTTTCCTATATACTAATATTCAGATCAACCCCTACACCAGTCTGTCTTCCTAGAACATATTCATACCGTGGATTGATGCCTAGGCCACCTATGGCATTTATGACGTTAAGACCGATCTCGTGTCTCTTATCACTATTAAACTCTTCTACTCTTTCTTGTGAATCGGAAGGTTTTTTTTCTTGCGCCATACCTAAACTTAATGTACAAAAGCCAAGGTTGTTAAAATCATTTTTTTTATAACCGATTTTGTATCGACAAGAAAAGTTGTAAATAAATGAGCTGTTTTCATAGTGGAATTAAAATTTTAAAGACAAATATTTTATTTCAATGAGATATTAGTCTGTAATACCTACAATTTTATCTATTCTTATTTGCTTTTCAAAGGTTAGATGTACTGTTTTTAAAATCCCTTTTAACTTAAAATAAAGCAAAAAAAGCGAACCTTTGGGCGCTTTTCACTTACGCTTTTCTAGTATATTAAAATCTCCATCCGAAGTTGACACCACCTCTTCCAGCAATAGGTCGATCTCCATACACGTCTTCGTTATAATCTGAAATCCCTAAGTTTCTTCCAAAACCAAAACCTAGGTCGATCATGAAACCACTGTCGCTAACCCATTTCCAACCTATACCTATTCCCATTGCTAGCTCGCTAAAGTTTTCAGTAGTCTGGCTGCTATTCCCTCCAATGAAAATAGTATTAGACGCTTTAAATTGGTAGTATTTCAAAAATCCTTCGGCATAAAAGCCTTTCGCTCCATAATCTTCTTTAGAGAAAAAGTACTGTCTGTAAAACGGAGTGATACTAAAGGTTTCCAGCTCATCTATTCCACTATCAGCGTCACTTAAATATATATTGATATCCATCCCAACTCCAGAATGTTTGCTCCATACATATTCATACCTTGGGTTAAAAGCAGGAAAAACAATCGCGCTAAAAACGTCTAGCCCTATTTCATGTCGTTTTTCACTGTTAAACTGAGTAAGCTTTTTCTGACTATCAGTTTCTTCAACAGGCTCTTTTTCTTGCGCATGAGCCGCTGCGGTCATCAAAAAAGCTGTTGCGACCATTAGGATTTTTTTAATATTCATAGTATCTGTTATTGAATTAAGATCCAAGAAAGATAAAATAGTTGGGTGAAATAATCATTTATTTTCCGCAAATTCTAAGAATATTTTTTTGTAAAAATCTCGTTTATTCAAGAGTTATAACTATGGATTAAAAATTCAGCATGTTATAAATGTTTTTAAAGTTACCTATCTACTAAAATCAGGACTGTACATCTCTTCTTTTAAATTACTATAATTCAATAAAAACAAAATGGCATTCTTTGCATGATGCTCTTGTTTTAAAATTACATGCCTGTTTTTAATGGTGTGGTTGTAACTTAAAGAAGTAATATCATAGGAAGAATAGTCAACGGCAAGATCTGGATTTACAGCAAGAGTAAAACCTAACTTTTGCTTCTTACCCATTTTTAATGTGCCGATTATAGGATACTTTTTTTGATCAATTTCTTTTCTCCAGATAGGAAGTGTATACCAAAACCAGGCACGAGCTACTTTGTCCGTTCCATAAGCTATAAAGCCGTTTTGTAAAAAGATAAGTCCTATTAATAGAATGCTTATAAACATAAAAGGCACTGCATTTATCCAAGCTGCAGCGGCGTAGTCCATGTTGGTAAGTACATTAAATGATTTGATGCAAAATATAATGGCTCCTACTCCTAACATGACTTTTTGATGACCACTGAAGGATTGTTCTAGTTGTAAACTTTTCATACTTTTTCTTGAGCTACGAGTTCTGCAATACGTATAATCACTTCGGTCGCTTTTATCATACTTTCTACAGGTACATATTCATAAGGCCCGTGGAAATTATGACCTCCGGCAAAAATATTAGGACATGGCAAACCCATATAACTCAGTTGAGATCCATCGGTGCCTCCACGTATGGGTTTGATAAGTGGAACAATCCCTATATCTTTCATTGCCTGCTCTGCTATATCTACAATATGCATTACTGGAGCTATTTTTTCACGCATATTAAAGTATTGGTCTTTTATTTCAATACTTATTGTCTTGCGATCGTACTGTTCATTAAGAGCATTGACGAGTTTATGCATCATTTCTTTACGAGCTTCAAAATGTTCTTTATCGTGATCTCTGATAATGTAGTGCAATTCTGTTTTTTCTACAGCACCTTTCATATCGTGCAAGTGAAAGAAACCTTGATATTCTTCTGTATGTTCAGGAGTTTCCATTCTAGGAAGTGAGTCTATAAACTCTTGTGCCACATACATGGAGTTGATCATTTTTCCTTTTGCATAGCCAGGATGCACAATTTTACCGTAAAAAGTTACCACAGCACCAGCCGCATTAAAGTTTTCATATTCCAATTCGCCTATTTGGCTTCCATCCATGGTATATGCCCAATCAGCACCAAATTTCTCCACATCAAATTTATGCGCACCACGTCCTATCTCTTCATCTGGAGTAAAACCTACTTTAAGCGTTCCATGCTTTATCTGTGGATTTTCGATCAAATGCTTCATGGCCGTCATGATTTCTGTGATGCCGGCTTTATCATCTGCCGCAAGAAGGGTAGTTCCATCTGTAGTGACTAGGGTCTGTCCTTTGTATTGTTTTAAATCTTCAAAATAATCTGGGGAAAGCACGAGATCAGAACCTTTAAGCGGGATGTCGCCACCATCATAATTTTCTATAACCTGAGGTTTGATATTTTTTCCAGTATAGTCTGGTGTACTATCAAAATGAGATATAAAACCTATGGTAGGCGTCTCATGACCAACATTAGATGGCAAGGTAGCCATGATATAGGCATTTTCATCAATTCTTACATCACTCATTCCCATGTCTAAAAGCTCTTGATGTAATTTACGCGCAAGCTCCCACTGTTTTTCACTGCTAGGAGTGGTATCACTGTTTGGGTCAGACTCGGTATCTATGGTTATGTAACTTATAAATCGGTCAAGAATATCTTGCTTTTTCATGTCTTATTATTAGGTGGTGTAAAGATAGTTGTTGGTTATACTTTCTTTTTTATTTTCGAAAAAGAAGTTTATGCTGCATTAGATGCGGTACGAAAGCGGAATTATTAAAAACACCTTGAAATATTCTAGCTAAATCAAAGTATATAGAATGATAGGGGGGAGGTAGCAGATCAGTTACCAATTATTATTATAAATCGACAGCGGATTGTAAGCTCTTTGAAGTGCGGAATTTCTATTGGCCTCAAAAAAGGCTGGGTTGCTGGATCGGAATTCTCTGGCAAAACGATCGTTATTATTAATAGATAAGTTAGCGCCTTTGCTATCACTTTTAAAGCGCAGTCTCCCAAAATCTGTGTTCGAGTTAGGTGTGTAAGGTTTAGGTTGTAATAAATTCATATCCTTATAAACTGCCATCATATCTATGGTTTGCGCACCTGGCGTAATAGAAAAACCTGTGTTAGGATTAACGATATTATTGCTGTCCAGACTTAAGGTCACATTAATTTGTGGGGCGGGCATTAAAAATAAATTAAAACCTTTTAATTCGTCATTGTCTAACTCTTGTCCACAAGAAATACGGCTGATAAGGACTAGTAAAAAAAGCAAAAGTATTTTTTTCATAGCACTAAAGATAACTTATGAAGATGGGTTTAACAAAAAACGAGTCACATTGCTGAAACTTGTTTTTTGTTTAAAGTCTAAAACTCAATTAATTTTTAAGTGATGGGACTCTCGCTCTCCTAAAATATTTCCCCTGTTCATGCAATAATGCTTGTACAAATATTTAGGCATTAAAAATTGGGAACCCCTGGATAGTTCACATTTCCAGCACTCATCACAGTATTACGATTTGCTTCAAAAAAAGCAAGGTTATTTGTTTTTGCATTTGCAAAAAAATTATCATATTCTCCAAAAACTAAAAAGGACTGTCTATACGTGTTTTGCATGGTAGGGAACTCTTGATTAGTTAGAAGCAACGGCAGTTTACTAAAATTTATCTGATTGTTTTGTAGGGTAGATTGTGCTGTAACTGTTGGAGATCTATATACAAAACATTTGGCAAATGATTCTAAGTCTGCCACCGTTGTGCTAGGTTTAAAGTTAATCTCACAAGATGCGTCCTGTAGCGGAAATGAATCAATTGTTTGTCGTTGTGCAAATACAAATGAATTTAAAACTAGAAAAACAGATATCAAAGCAGCTTTTAAATTTCTCATAATAAGATCATTTTATTTCACTTAAATATAATAAATAAAAACAAATTAGAAAATGACTTCTTTACTCAGGTGTCAACCCTAGACTCTTTCCCTTTTTAATCATGAATTCATAGGCAGCATCGTGTTCGTTAGGAATCACTCCGTCAAGAATGGAGTCTTTAATAGCCATTTTGATTTGTCCTATTTCTCTACATGGTTTTAAATCAAATGCTTTCATAATTTCCTCTCCGGTCACTGGTGGCTGGAAATTACGTACATGATCACGTTCTTCTACTTGTACAATTTTATCTCTTACTTGTTTAAAGTTATGGTGGTATTGTTGGAACCTACGCGGATTCTTAGTCGTAATGTCTGCTTCGCACAAAGTCATAAGACCTTCTATGTATTCTCCAGCATCATGAACCAGTCTTCTTACAGCGCTGTCTGTAGCACTCTCGTCAATTACTGCTATAGGCCTTGAGGACATGCGCACCATTAATTGTACAAATTTCATCTTATCATTTAAAGGCATCTTTAACCTTTTGAAAAGATGGTATACCATTTTTGAACCTTTGAATTCATGTCCATGAAAGGTCCAGCCTACTTTTTTACTGAATTTTTTAGTTGGTGCCTTTCCTATATCATGGAGTAATGCTGACCAGCGCAACCATAGGTCTTCTGTATTGCGAGAGATATTGTCTACGACTTCCAGGGTGTGATAGAAGTTGTCTTTATGCTTTTGTCCTTCTACTTCTTCAATCCCTTTTAAAGCAATTAATTCTGGCATGATCAACTGTAGCAATCCTGTTTTTTCTAATAGTAAAAAGCCAAAAGAAGGCTCGTCACACATCATGATTTTATGAAGTTCAGTAACGATGCGCTCGTTAGAGATAATCTTCAGTCTATGCGCATTGCGTTTGATGCTTTCAAAGGACCCTTCTTCTATTTTAAAGTTGAGTTGTGCTGCAAATCTTATGGCGCGTAGCATTCTCAAAGGATCATCGCTATAAGTAATATCTGGATCGAGGGGTGTACGTATGATTTTTTTATCGAGATCACCCATTCCGTTAAAAGGATCGAGTAAGGCTCCATAACTATTTTTATTCAAGGAAAAAGCCATTGCATTGATGGTAAAATCACGACGATTTTGATCGTCTTCTAAGGAGCCATCTTCCACTACTGGTTTGCGGCTGCCTCTATCGTAACTTTCTTTACGAGCACCTACAAATTCCAGTTCCAGCTCATCAGTCTTCACCATTGCAGTACCAAAATTCTTGAATACAGACACTTTTGTACTGTGTGGTAAAAGCTCTTCTACTTTGCGAGCAAGGGAGATACCGCTTCCTATCGCAACTACATCTATGTCTTTTTTTTGACCGCGTTTTAAGAAAAAATCTCTGACGTATCCACCTATGACATAAGCTGGTAGTTGGAGTTCTTCTGCTGCTTGACTCAAGGTTCTAAAAACGTTTTCTTGAATCGCTTCAGGATAATGTGTTTTTTGATCCATGCTTACTCTCGTATGATTTTTATAATTCCATTACTGGAAATCTTCATGATAGAAGATGGTTTGATGTTTTTTTGGACCAAAGGAATGTCCATAACGTGATCTACTCTTTTGAGCAGTTCTTCACCTATATCTGCAAAGTGTACGGGAGGTTTATGTTTACTCAAATTAGCACTAGTAGATACTATAGGTTTCCTTAACTTATGAATCATAGAGCGGCACAAAGGGTCGTTTGTTACCCTTACCGCAAGAGTACCATCCTCTGCAATCACATTTTCAGCAACGTTTTTAGGACGATCGTAAATGATAGTAAGAGGTTTCTTATTTACTTTAAGTACTTCCCAAGCCATATCTGGAACATCTTCTATAATAGAGTCCAGCATCTGGAAACTATCTACCAGCACAATAAGAGGCGTTGATTTACTACGTCCTTTAATCTCATAGAGCTTCTCAATGGCGTCGTAGTTAGTGGCGTCACAACCCAATCCATAAATAGTGTCAGTAGGGTAGATAAGAGTTTGACCCTTTTTTAAAGCAGTTACAGCAAGGTTGATGGCTTCACGTGGAAGATCTACTTGAGGTTCTATATTTTTTTTAGATGGCTTACCCTTAACAGGAGCTCGACGGTTTTTATTTCTATCACTGTTGCGCATAGTTGCAAAATTAACTTTTCTAGTTGTATTAGCGGCTTTTTATATCGAACTTAAAACTATTGTTTTTAAATAGAAGTTGAACCCTTAACTTTGATCCTCAAATAATACCTACCATATGTTAGATGTAAATTGCATTTATGTCAATTATAACAGTGCCACATTTACTATAGCGGCGATTAGTTCTTTGCTAGAAAAAACAAGTGATACGGTTGTTTATGAAATAATAGTAGTGGACAATGGTTCAGCATATGAAGACTATGAGCTGCTTAAGACTTCTTTAGAGCAATTCAATTCTAGCGCCATAAAGATATATCGCAGTAGGATCAATACTGGTTTTGGTGCTGGTAATATGTTAGGAGTTAATTTTGCTTCTCCTTCTAAGTACTACGCATTTATCAATAACGATACCTTGTTTACTCAAGAAAATACGCTTCTAGACTTAAAATTATTCATGGATGCCACTCCAGATGCTGGAGTATGTGGGCCACAAATGATGAGCGAGAACGGAGATAGAATCTCTTCTATAGACCATCATGCCACACCTATGCGGCAGTTGTTGAAAAGAGATTTTTTGGAGTTCATAAACTCTAATAAATATCCGAAGCGTAAAAAAGAGTATGCTAAACCTGTTGCTTGTGGATTTATACCTGGCAGTTTTATGTTTGTTAAAACAAGTTCTTTTGATAAAGTAGGTGGCTTTGATAGTGCATTATTTTTATATTATGAAGAAAGTGATTTATGTCTAAGGATATTAAAAAAACTTAAAGAGAAGACTTATCATTACCCTGCACAGCAATACATACATTATCAAGGAAAATCAACAGAAAAGAATGTGTTTGTCAAATTGGAACAAAAACTCTCGTTTTTATATTTAACTCAAAAACATCACGGTCGTTTTGCACGCGCGTTTATGCACTGTTTCTTCACTATTAAATATGCATTGAGCAGTCCGTTTAATTCAAAAAAGCGGCAAATGTTTATGGCCTTATGGAAAGGCGGTGCTATAGATCAATCTTTACGTTGCAAACAGATTATTCAGGAAAAATAGATTATAAATACTGATCCACGCCTTTATGAGCATAAGTGACTCCAGAACTTTCCATTTGTTTTTCTATCTCTAGATTTAAATGCACTTGGCTTTTGTCTTGTTCTTTATGGTAAATATGGTAAACGATTCCTTTATGTTTGATACGCTTTCCTAATACTCCATTGTTTATCATACGCTGTATGAGTTCGCTGTCGTCAATTCCCCATCCAACTAATTCTTCATTAAAACCGTTTATTGCTATAAAGTCTGCCCGCCAAAAGGACATATTGCAGCCACGTAATTTGCTAGATCTTTTGGTTTCTTTTTTGGCTCTGTTTGCTATAAAAGGTATGCGCAATGTTCTATTGCGTTTTTTTATTCCTTTAGAGAAATAATTAAAATGGACTTGTTTGTTTTTAAACAATTCTTCTAAATGATCTTGCTGGATATTTACACGACTACCGAAGAGGTAAGTGTCTGTTTCAGCCATAGAGAGATGATCTCTCACAAAATCTTTGTGTAAAATTATATCACCATCTATTTCTAGAATATAATCATATTGTGCTTTTGCAATTGCTTTGTTCATGATTGCAGGCTTTTGATTGCCGTTATCTTTATGCCAGACGTGAATAAGAGGAACCGGAAAATCTTTTTGATATTTTTTAATTATTTCCAGGGTTTCTGTGGTAGAACCGTCGTCTGCGATAATGACTTCGTCGGGCAATACGCTTTGTCTTTTAACGCTCAATAGCAGTAATTCTAGCGCTTCAGGCCAGTTATAAGTAGGAGTTACTAGGGAACATGTTATAGACATTTGAAAAAAAATAAAATTGGTATACTGCAATATTAAGTAATTCTGTCCATTTGCTGGTTTTTCCGTTTCTTTGCAGGCTATAAATGATAGGAATTAAAATGAGTAGAGAAAAATTTGTAAGTAGCACGCTTTCGCGAAAGCGGTTTCAAGAAATACTCCATCTATTCCATGAATCTACCGAGAAGTTAGGAGATGATCGCAATAAGATCAAAATCGTCACCTACGAAGATCAAAAACTTGTAGTTAAATCCTTTAAAACGCCTAATTTTATTAACAAGATAGCTTATGGATTTTTTAGAAAATCAAAAGCAGCACGTTCTTATTACAATGCGCAATATCTCGAGCAACATGGAATAGGAACTCCTTCTCCTGTTGCATATTTGGAAAAATTGAGTGGTGTAGGTTTACATAAAAGTTACTATGTTAGCTCCTATGCAGATCATGATTTTACTTACAGAGAGATTACTAATGATGAAAATCTACAAGACAAAGAGCATATTCTAAAACAGTTTTCAAAATTCATGTACGATATGCATGAAGCTGGAATTTATTTCTTGGATCACTCGCCAGGAAATACCCTGATAAAAAAGGATGGAGATCAGTATCATTTTTCTCTAGTAGATTTGAACAGGATGAAGTTCTATGATATTCCTTATCAAGATCGATTGAAAAACTTTGAACGTCTTTCTCCTAAAAAATGGATGTATACAATCATGGGGACAGAATATGCAAGACTTTCTAATGAAGAGTCTCAAAAAACAATCGAAAACATGTGGAAATACACACAAGAATTTCAAGAAGCCTTTCATAAAAAGAAACGCATGAAGAAGAAGTTAAAGGGTATTTTTAAATCATGAAGTTGTCTGAAATTCCTAAATCCATAAGTGCAAGTTTTAAAATGCTTGCGATCCCTATGTCAAAATTAGGGGCTGCACCTATTAAAAAGATTCCAGTAATAGTTTCATTGACTTCTATTCCTACTCGATTAAGAACACTGCACATTACCATACGCAGCATGATGCAGCAAGAATACCAGCCCGAACTGATAGTGCTATGGCTGCAGGAGGATTTGAAAAATCAGGTCCCCAGTAGGCTTTCAAAGTTACAGGGAGAGCTGTTTCAGATCAGGTATTCTCCTTATGGTTTTTCTCATAGAAAATTAATTCACAGTCTGGAGGCATTTCCAGATAAAGCGATCATTACGTGTGATGACGATGTTATTTATCAGTCAGATACGCTTCAAATTATTTATGAGGAGCATTTAAAGTTTCCAACTCAAGTCATAGGCAATCGATGCCGTCAAATGACTTATGAAAATGGTAAAATTACTTCTTACGGGAAATGGCGATTTGTGGTTGATCCACCAGAGCAGGGGCCTCACAATATGCCGGTAGGCGCTTTTTGCGTACTCTATCCTTCGGGTAGTTTACATCAAGATGTTCAAGATGTAGCTCTTTTTACAAAGCTAGCTCCTAAGGCAGACGACTTGTGGTTCAAGGCTATGGCTGTTTTAAATGGGACCTTATCTCTACAAAATAACAACAGGCCAGAAGTGCCTGTACCTATTATGGGAACCCAGTTTGTGGCGCTTAAGAAGGTAAATAAAGGACAGGATTTTAACAGAGTACAATGGGAGCAAATTTGCTCACATTACCAGCTATCTGAACATAAAATTGAAGAGTTGCTTAGTTAATCGATACCACGACGCAATAACCATAACTTGACATATCTCATAAAGATTCCATAACTCCTTAAGTAGGCAATAGTAAATCCTACAAAGCCGTCTAGAAAACCTAGTTGTATAATATAATGTTTAAAAAAGCCCCAAAATGGTTTTACAACGACATGGAATAAAGTGATTTTACCTACTTTTTTATCAAAATCACGTGCTTGTAAACTAGCATATCGCTGTAGCTTTTTTACGTGATGATCCATGTTTACATATTTGTAATGCAGTAGTTTGTTTTCTAGCCAGCCTACAGATCCGTCTGCTTCAATTTCAGAATGCACGTGCTTATCTACATACTTGCATTTTGATTTTAAAAAAAGGCGTATGACTTTATCATTCTTCCAGCCGCTGTAACGTACTTGCTTACCCATAAAGAAATTGCGTCTTCCCATCCAGTAACCTACATGACCGTTAGTGTCTAAGTTAGGAATGAGTTTGATAATTTCCTCTTTTAAAGCTGGTGTGACACGTTCGTCTGCATCTACCAATAGTATCCATTCATTAGTTGCTTGCGGAATTGCCCAGTTTTTTTGGGAGGCGCTGTGAATGTATTCTCTGGTGAGTAACTTATTAAAATAGGGTTGTGCTAGCGCTACCGTGTTATCGGTGCTATTACTATCTACTAATATAACTTCGTCGCAAAAATCTACACTTTTTAGAACCTCAACAATATTGTGAGCTTCGTTATAGGCAGGAATTATAGCTGTGATGGGGTACTTTGACATTATGGTGACGAATCTACATGTTAAAAATCAAACCGTGGCAAAAATAACTTTGTTATCTTAATTACCCAGCTTATATCATTAAATTTGTATAAACATGATTTACTAGTATTGTTCTATGATCAAAGACCCATCCATATCAGTTGTAATAAGTACTTATAATTCTATTCCTTGGTTAGAAAAAACCTTGTGGAGTTATGAGCACCAGATTTTTAGACAGTTTGAAATTATTATTGCAGATGATGGCTCTAATGAAGAAACCAAGGAATTTATCAAGAAATATATAGAGAAAAGCGCTAAGAAAATTATTCATGTATGGCATGAGGATAAGGGTTTTCAGAAGAGTATGATCTTGAATAAAGCCCTTACTGCCTGTAATGCAGAGTATGTGGTTATGTCTGATGGTGATTGTATAGCAAGAGAAGACTTTCTTCAAATACATTATGAGCGCCGTGAGCCAGGGCATTTCCTGTCTGGGGGCTATTATAAATTACCTTTAGAGCTCTCTGAGAAAATTACAGAAGAAGATATTGCTACTCAACGTAGTTTTGACGCAGAGTGGTTAAAAAAAAATGGATTACCAGCTTCTTATAAAAATCAAAAGCTTACTTCAGGGTTTGTAACGGCAAAGATTATGGAGAATCTCACTCCTACAAATGCAAGTTGGAATGGACATAATTCCAGTGGCTGGTTAAAAGACCTAAAAGCGATCAACGGTTTTGATGAACGAATGCAATACGGAGGTCAAGATCGTGAACTAGGAGAGCGCTTATTTAATTATGGAATCAAGTCTAAGCAAATAAGATACAGCGCCATCTGTCTTCACTTAGATCACGCTCGTGGCTACAAAAATCAAGAGTCTATTGACAAGAATAAAGCAATTAGAAAGTCAACAAAAGACAAGAATAAGGATTTTACGCCCTATGGAATTGTGAAGGAAGAAAAGTAGTTTAGAATCACCAATGAACAATTTTTAACATTACAAGTCATAAAATTGCCAATTGGTTATGGACCGCTTTGCTTTTGAATTTCATATTTCATATTTCATATTTTTAAAACTTGTTTCTTTTAGGGAAATAGAGATGGGTTACAGAGGTCGAATTAAAAATCACATATTTCAAGAATGCAAATAAGATTTATACTTGCTTTTTTATCCATGCTTTTAACAGGTTGTAATTCATCATCTCAAGTGTCTCGTTACGAAGATCAATTGATGAAATGCCGTTATAAATCAATAAAAGTAGATTCGGCCAATGTAAAAAAAATATTCAAGAATATGAATTAAGCTGGATTGATGCAGGCTTATTGGGGAATCAGAATAGTGATGGCTATCGATAAATTTTACAAATTATCGCGAAGGGTGATTATAAAGAAGGTATAGATTGGTCTAAAATACAAGTTCCAAAAATCTCGTTTAGAGAGAGTTAGATCAATTATATTTAGACGCTTGCATTGCATCAGTCTCTTTATCTTATACAGCATCAGAAAAAAACAGCCACTTCTTTCTTAGCAATTATGAATAAGTTGCAAACCACCGATTTATATAAAGCTGAAGTAAGTAGTGAGTTGTTAAAATTGTTTGAAGAAGAAGATTATGATCTGGAATTCTATAGAAATGGTATTTTAGTGCTTATAGCGTGGATTGATCTCAGTTCTGGAATTCCAGATAATCTACCGGTACCGTCAACACCCTTAGAAACAGCAGTGAAAGAACCTTGCGATGAGGTTAGCATACTTATTACAGAAAATGGTACGTTATTAGTGGACGATAAAGTGTCTCAAGTTGAAAAACTTGAAAGTAATATCCTAAAATTTATTGATTCGACTAATAGTACTGTTTTTATTATTCTTTCTAGTGATAGGCAAGCTACTTATAAATTTTTTGAGTTACACACTTAGCATCTGTTTTATATCTTTATGATAAATTGGTTTAGCTATTACCATTCTTTCTATTGTTTTATGGAATATGCTCTGTTTGGATTGAGATCGATTAATTCTAAAACAGAATTCGTCAAAGTAGCTTTGCACATGCCATTTACTAACATGTGTAGGTATTGCTCTCAACCAAGATTTTAACTGCATAATTACAACATGTAGTTCTTTAAAATTACTTCCGTTATTACTTAGTTTCTGCTCTATATCATAATTCTTTTTAAGTGGAGCATAACCTCTCCATTTATCGGTAACTATTTTTGCAGAGGGATCTATATGTTCTTCAAATATTGGAGTTAGTGATTTAGCTGAGTAATCATCTATAGACTTCACATAAACTCTTTTGATTTTATGTTCGGCGCTCAGTTCTACCGCTATCACTGCTTTTTTCTTTTTTGAATCGTAACTTCTACCTTGCTTGCCTTGTTCTTTTCCCCCTACGGTAAATTCATCTACATGAACTATTTCGGTTAGAGGATATTTTTGACTGCTTTTCATTGACTTTCTAACTTTCTGCATGAAATACCAAGCGGTACCTTGACGGATATCAAATCGCTTTCCCATTTGAACACTGGAAACACTCTTGGTACTAGTACTCATTTCAAACACAACGCAGAATGCCTTTTGCAAACCAAATTTAACCTTATGAAACAAGGT
>Ga0307983_1000341_pt1 | contig 24320 bp, 15 predicted proteins | sample OrgLakmetagen991_FD_201845 | JGI IMG/M metagenome (GOLD analysis project Ga0307983, IMG submission 201845) | Saline water microbial communities from Organic Lake, Antarctica - #991 | ecosystem: Environmental > Aquatic > Non-marine Saline and Alkaline > Saline | place: Antarctica: Organic Lake...
TCGAATTGTTCGAAAATACAACCTGATTACTTGCCAAACACTGATCATTCAACGTGTAGCTAAAATTTGCGGTAGGAATGTTATTTACGGTTACCGCGTTTGTGAGGGTTATCGTATCTGAGTTTCCTGCCGCATCTTTTGCAATTAAGGTTACATTGTAGACTCCGCTAGTAGAATATAGCATGGAAGGCTGTGGAACCAAAGATGTTAGTCCATTTCCAAAATCCCATTCGTATTGTGTTGCATGCTGCGAAGTGTTGGTAAATGAAACAGTAAGTGGGACACATCCAGCACTTACGGAAGGTTGAAAATTAGCTATAGGTGAAGTGCTCTGAGCGAAGACAATAGAATTTATTGCACACCATAAAAAGGCGATAAGAAAAGTGAACGGTTGCAAAAACTTCATGTTGTTAGTCTTTTGATAATGTTCAATATTACTGAATCGCCTGGCCTATATAATAAACCAATTTCCTAACGTGGCAAAAATAAGAACCAACGAAACCTGAATATTCCACTGTACTTGAATAAAGATACACTTTCAAAATTAGCAGATCTTAAAAACTAACAATTCAGCACATTAAGTTCAATATGCCATAAATTCTAAATAAAATTTATCTTATGAAATGCTTATCGAACGAAAATTACCACTTGTCGTGCGATAGTTACCGACAGTCGTATTTAATAAAAATATTCAAATAAAAATTTCCATATTTACCATACACTAATTCCAATGCTACTTACATAAGTACTTTATTTACTACACTCCTTATGGAAATAATTGATGACATAATTAAAACTAAGATTCTTGAATTCTCCCTCAGTGGAATTTTTATATACGATGTAACAAAAGGCAAGATTATATACCTTAATAAGGAATACAATAAGTTGACAGGTTATTCCATCGAGGACTATAACACATTGAGCCAGGACGATTTTATTAACTTGTTTCACCCAAAAGATCGAAAAAAAACAACTAATCACATAACAAAGGTTTTAAAGTCCAATCATGAAGAGTTTCATATAATTGAGTATCGCTTTAAAAAAGCAGATGGAACGTGGATGTGGTGCCGCTCTAGAGATTCTATTTTTGATACCGATGAAGGTGGAAAAACAACCCAACTTCTCGGTTCATTCATAGACATTACAAACGAAAAAAACAACGAAGAAAAATTAGAACTAAGTCAGCAAAGACTCAATTTGGCCATGGAAACGGCATCTATGGTTTCTTGGGAAACCCGTGTAGACGAAGATCTCATAATATGGGAAGGAGACGTATCCAAAATATATGGCTGTGAAAAAGAGGAGATCAACTCATTTACAAAATGGTCTAAACTTCTTCATCCTGATGATCTGATAACCGTTGGTAAAAAAATGAAGTTGACGGGCGAAACAGGTGGAGTTGAGAAGCTCATGTTTCGGGTTACGGATAAAAATGGAAAACTACATTATGTCCGAGCAACATTAACTGCTATTCTCGATAAGAATGGAAATGTTTTAAAACACGTTGGTACCAATAGAGACATTACAGAAGAAAGAGAAAATGACCGCGCCTTGACGGTTACAAAGAAAGAATTGTTGCAACTTAATAAAACAGTAGACAAAGAAAGGGCATCGTTACAGTATTACTTAGACACTATTCCAAATATTATTTTACTCCTAGATACAGAAGGTAAAATTACCATGGTGAACAACTTTGCCTGCGAACTTTGCGGGTATGAACGAGAAGAAATGATTGGCAAAAATTTTCTACAAAAATTTATCCCCCCGCGATTGCTAGAACACACCATCAGCATGTTTAACGATGTGATGACAGGAAATCTAGGTAAAAATCATTACTATACAGAAAACTGGATACTTTGTAAGGATGGCACTGAGAAATTTATTGGCTGGAGAAATTCAAATACCTATGATGAAAACGGAGTAATAAACGGAAGCATTAGCACCGGGTCTGACATTACGGAAGAAGCACGACAGCAAGAAGAGATTGAGTTTTTACATGAATTTTCTGAAGTAGCCTTAGAGTCGGAAGACTTGAAGGAAATATTATACAAGGCCTTAGAGAGTGTTTGCGAATTCACGAGCTGGCCCATTGGACACATCTTCTTCCCAGATTCAGAAAACGAAAAATTAACCCCCTCTAACATTTGGTATACCAGCAACGAACAAGACTTTAAAGACTTTAAAAAAGCGACGCAAAAAACAACTTTTAAACGAGGTGAAGGCGTTTTAGGAATCGTTTGGGATGAACAGAAAGCCATTTGGGTAGACGAAATAGAGGGTTCAAACGAAATAAAAAGAGCGAAGGATGCCCTTAAAGCTGGTTTAAGAGGAGCCTTTAGCATACCCGTTCCAATACGAGGAGAAGTAGCAGCCGTTTTGGAATTCTTCTACAAAAAAGACAAGCATGAACGAACGGATCGCTTGCAAGAATTCGTTAATAGTCTGCAGGAACAATTGGTTAACATCATTGAACGATACCGATCAGGGATAGAACTAAAAGAGGCCAAAGAAAAAGCAGAACAAGCCAACAGAGCAAAGAGTGTCTTTCTTGCAAATATGTCGCATGAAATTAGAACTCCTATGAATGCCATTTTGGGTCATGCTCAAGTTCTAAGCCGAGAAGAAAGTACTACCAAAAAACAACAAGGTAGTATTACGGCCATTCATAAAAGTGGCAACCACCTATTGGCTCTTATAAATGATATTTTGAATTTGTCTAAAATTGAAACAGGCAAGATGCAGGTCAATTATAGCACTTTTGAGCCATTAAAGTTGATTACTGAATTAAGCAACATCTTTCAATTTGAGCTGAAACAAAAGAATCTGGAGTTATCTATTGAAGGGAAAGAAAACCTTCCAAGATTTATTCAGAGTGACCAAAGTAAAATCAGGCAAATCCTGATTAATCTTATCGCAAATGCAGTAAAGTTTACAAGTAAAGGAAGTATTTTGATTGATATTTCTTTTCAAAATAACGTTATTTCAGTTGCTGTTGCGGATACCGGAATTGGTATTGCAGAAAAAGATTTAGATACTGTTTTTAAATCCTTTGCTCAAACAAAAGACGGTATGGACAAGGGTGGAACAGGATTAGGGCTCTCCATTAGTAGGAGACTCGCCCGTTTGTTAAAGGGAGACTTAACAGTAAAAAGCGTATCTAAAAAAGGCGCTACCTTTACTTTAACTTTCCCTTATGTTTTGGGAGAGGAATTATACCTCATTCAAAAAGAAACTTTTAAAGAAGTTCAACACATTCAAAAGGGAGTTAAACCAAATAAAGTATTAATAGTAGACGACATTGTTGAAAATAGAGATGTTTTGGAATTGCTATTGGGCTCCATTGGTTTTGAAGTACAATCTGCAGTGGACGGTAAAGAGGCAGTTGAAAAATTTAAACTATGGTCGCCAGAAGTCGTATTAATGGACATGTTAATGCCCGTGATGGACGGAATAGAAGCTACCACAGCAATAAGAAGTTTAGATCATGGTGCTTCCGTTGCTATTATTGGAATTAGTGCTAGTGCTTTCGACGAAGAAAGAGATTTATTTCTTGCTAGTGGTGCAAATGACTTTGTAAAAAAACCATTTCAACTCTCAGAATTACTGCAAAAAATAAAAGATCAAACAGGTATTAACTATGTATATAAAACAGTGGAAGAATTAACTGATTCCACTCATTTTGACAAACAAAATCAACAAACTTTAAACCAGTTACCGAAATCTGCTATAGCAGGAATAAAAAAAGCTTTACTCGAAGGAGATGTAGAAGAGTTGGAAGCCATTAGCACAAAAATTGCGCCCGACTATGAAGGCGTTTCTGAATTGATTAATGAGCATTTAGATTCTTTTGACTTAGAAGGTCTAGAGAGATTGTTTGAAGACATTAAAGTAGTGTAATGAAAGATAAGATAGAGAAGCAAGATATTCTTTTAGTGGACGACAACCCAGAAAACTTAAGATTGTTGGCAAACATACTTAAACCAAAAGGATACACCATTCGGCTAGCAAACAATGGAGTAAAGGCTCTAGACAGCGTTCGCGCGAAGGCACCGAAGCTAATTTTATTAGACGTTCAAATGCCAGAAATGGATGGCTACGAAACTTGTAAAGCATTAAAGAAAAATAAAGCGTGGAAACATATTCCAATCATCTTTATCAGCGCTTTATCTGAAGTGATGGACAAGATAAAAGCATTTAAATCGGGCGCGGTAGATTATATTGAGAAGCCTTTTCACGTAGACGAGGTGTTGGCACGGGTAAAGCCCCACCTAACCGTAACCGTGCAAAGGGAACAACTGCAAGAAGCGGTGGAGAAAGTACAAGACGCACAAAACAAAATGATGCAGTCCGAAAAAATGGCTTCTTTGGGTACGTTATCTGCAGGAATTGCTCACGAAATAAATAATCCCATTAACTACGTCAGCGCAGGAGCAGCAGGTTTAGAGCTTGATTTTAAGGACCTGTTAAAGTTGCTCAATTTATATGAAACCATAGATTTTAAAGCAGCCAACCCCACTATAGCGAATCAAGTAGCACTTTTAAAAGAAGAGATAGATTACAAGTATGTTAAAGCAAATATTCTAGAAACCATCAAAGACATTAAGATGGGAGCAAGCAGAACCGAAGAGATTGTAAAAGGCTTGAAACGCTTTTCAAGAATGGATTCGGAAGAAAAGTTTGAAGTAAACATCAACGAGGAAATCGAAAACAACATTAAAATTGTAAAGCGACTTTCGAAAAAAAGAGTTTTATTCCTTGTTGAGCTAGAAGATAATCCCAACAAAATCTATGGGTTTACCGGTCAGCTAAATCAACTTTTCATGAACCTGATTATGAATGCAGAGCAAGCTATACCGGATGAAGGGGTGATTAAAATAGCCACTTTTAACAAGTCTACAGGGGTGACAATTATCATTTCTGATAACGGTGTAGGAATACCAAAAAAGTTAGGAGATCGAATTTTTGATCCTTTTTTAACTACTAAGGAGGTTGGCGAAGGTACCGGCCTAGGATTATCCATAAGTTACCGAATAGTAGAAAGTCATAATGGCACCATAACGTACTTCAGTGAGGAGAATATAGGAACTTCTTTCCATGTCTTTTTACCTAAAAACTAAATGAACTTTTGTCCGATTTTTTTTGCCTCAACTTTTATTCCTTTAAACTCGTAGAACGATAACAATGTTTAAAAAGTGCATGGAATACCATCTACTTCAGTCTATTGCTAAACCATGGAAACAAAAAAGACTACAAGGTACAACTCATTCTTTAATTTAGACTCAGTCTCTTCCTATGAATAAAAATAAGTACAGTATATTATACGTTGACGATGAACAAAGCAACCTTAGAGTGTTTAATAATTTATTTAGAAGAGATTATAACATAGTCACAGTGACTTCACCTAGAGAAGCTCTCGAGATTATTGATACCAGAGACTTCGATATCATTATTTCAGACCAAAGAATGCCTGAAATTACCGGCTTAGAGTTACTTTCTAAGGTAAAAGAAAAAAACACACTAATACCCACCATATTGCTCACTGGTTACACCGACCACGAGATATTGAAAGAAGCATTTAACCAAAAAAATGTCCACAATTACGTTAACAAACCTTTCGACCCTGACAGTTTGCGTACAATAATAGATTTAGCAATTGAGGGATATAAGACTGCCAAGGAGAGGGTTGATATGCAGAAGCGGCTAAATGCGAGTGAAGACAAGTTTAGAGGAATTTTCAATTCCATGGCTGATGTTTTTTCGCGAACTAATTTTGATGGTACCATAGAAGTTTTGAGCCCTTCTGCAAGAGAATTATTTGGCTATTCTGTAGATGAGTTAATTGGCAAAAATGTTAGCATGTTATATGCAGAACCGAAACAAAGAACCAATCTAATTTCTAAATTAAAAAAATTACGCATTATAAGGGGTGCTGAAATTACCATTTTAACAAAAAATGGAGAACGAAAAACGATTTCGGAAACGGCTAAGTTCTATTTCAACAGTAAAAACAAACCCATTGGAATTGAATGCATTTCCAGAGATATCTCTGAAAATAAACGAATGGAAAGGCTGCTTCGAGAGCAATATAGGCTTGTTAACGAAACGCAGAGAATGGCACGAGTGGGAAGTTGGCATTATGACCCAAAAACCGATGAGGTGGAATGGTCCGAAACGTTGGTTGCCATTTATGGAATTAAAAACAGAAAGGACGTTGACAACACCTTAGTTAACTATTTGAGCTTTTTCCACCACTCCGATCAAGTAAGAGCAAGAACAATAATATCCACCGCGATAGCTGAAAAAGAAGACTTTTCCTTTGAAGCCTCTATTGAGAGAGCAGATAAAAAAATAAGAATGCTCTCTTTTTCCGGAAAAATACAGCTGAATGAGAAAAATAAATTACAAAAAGTTACTGTTGCTTGCATTGACATCACAGAGACAAAAATCAGGGAAAATGAGTTAATCAAGAGTGAAGAAAAGTTCCGATTCTTAGCAGAAGAATTTCCGATTCATGTTTTAAAAGTAGATAAAAAACTAGATGTGATTTATGCAAATAAATTGGCCAAAGATGAAGTAATTCCTTCAAAAGGGAATGGGTCCACCATCCATTCATATTTTAATGAAGATGTACTCCCGCGCATTATTGATGCAATTGAAAAGGTTCTGGAAGAAGAAAAAGGGTATAGTTTAGAATTTCAAACTCAAAAAAAATGGTACTCACTGACCATTTCACCTTCCCGAAACACTTCTGAGGTAGAAAGCACATTGCTTGTAATGCAAGATATTACAGAGAAGAAGGAAAGTGAAAAGATTCTAACTACCCTCAACGAAAAGCTAGAGTTTAAAGTAGCACAAAGAACAAGAGATTTAGAAGAAGCAAAAAAAGATGTTGAAATAGCTTATCAAAAAGAAAAAGAATTAGGACAACTGAAATCTCAATTTGTTTCCACAGCATCGCATCAATTTAGAACACCTCTTACCGTAATTCACTCTAACATTGGGTTGTTAGAAATGCAAGTACAACAATCAGATCCCGAATTCCAAAAAAAGTTTAACCGTGTGTACGAAAGGATTCAAACGGAAGTAAAACGAATGACAGACCTAATGGACAACGTACTAATTCTAGGAAAAAAAGAATCAGGTGCTGTAGTTGCTAAATTACAAATGCTAGATGTTTTGTCCTTGGTGCAATTAATTGTAGGCAGACACAACGACATTCAAGAAGATGGAAGAAAAGCCGAAGTAACCCATAGTGGATCCCCTTCTATGTATAACCTAGACCCAGAATTATTTGAAAATGCATTTTCTAACTTAATTTCTAATGCATTCAAGTATTCTACCGAAAACCCTGCTCCTACTGTAAACTTACAATTTACCAAAGGTACCTTGGAAATTACAGTGAGGGATTTTGGTATTGGTGTGCCCAGCGATGATGTTGGCCATATTTTCGAGCCCTTTTACAGAGCGAATAACGTTACCGATATTAAAGGAACCGGTTTAGGAACTTCTATTGTAAAAGCGTATATTGAGTTGATGCATGGTTCCGTTGAGGTAGAAAGCGAAATGGGAGAAGGAACTACCTTTACCATTTACTTTGAAAAATAAAAAAATATGAATCGAATTGTAGTTGTTGAAGATGAAGTGAACATTCGTGAAACACTTCAAGAAATACTAGAAATATCAGGCTACGAAGTATTTACTGCTGAAAATGGGAAATTAGGCTACCATTTGATATTAGAAAAAAAACCTGATTTGGTACTCTGCGATGTAAACATGCCGGAATTAGACGGCTTTGCCATGTTAGAGGCCATTAACCAAAAGATGCAGGATGAAGTCATGCCGGCTTTTTTATTTCTAACTGCCAAGGTGGAAACAACAGAAATTAGGCATGGGATGAATTTAGGCGCAGACGATTATATTCTTAAGCCATTTGATACCGTTGAAATCTTAAAAATTATTCGACTACGGTTGAATAAACGAAAGAATATTCTAAACGCCCGGCAAGAAAACCAAAGCACGATTAGCAAGCAGTCATTCAACAAATTAACAATTCCTACAGAGGAAGGGTTAGAGCTTATTCCATACAAGGAAATAATACAATGTAAGGCAGAAAGGGCATATTGCACTTTCTATTTGAATGGTGGAAAAAAGCTTCTTGTGTCTAAGCCCATGAAAGAATTTGAAGAGAATTTACTTCAAAATGGCTTTTTCCGAGTGCATAAATCAACCATTGTAAACATTGAATTTGCAATAAAATACGTTCGTGGCAAGGGTGGCTATTTAGTCCTTTCAGATGGCTCTAACGCAGTAGTTTCAACAAGAAAAAAAGACGAATTACTGAAGTTGCTACAACACAAATAAACTTATTCTTACCCTTTTATTACTTTGGGATGTCAAAAATGCGCATTGGGAAATCCTCTCGTTGCTGACTACTTAAAGCTTCTTAGTATTGTAAGGAAATATAAATTTTCGAACATGAAAAGAATATTAGTAATAGAAGATGAAGTAGCAATACGGGAAACCCTTGCAGAAATTCTCGAGATGAGAGACTACGAAGTAATCAAAGCAGAAAACGGACGAGTTGGCTACGATAAAGCGGTAGAGTTATTTCCAGATTTAGTTTTATGCGATGTAATGATGCCGCAAATGGATGGCATAGACACTATCAAAGCATTTCGAGATCATACTGCTCTGAAGTTTATACCATTCATTTTTCTGAGCGCATTAAGCGAAGTTTCAGATTTGAGGAAAGGAATGAACTTGGGAGCTGAGGACTATCTTACCAAACCTTTTAATACCAAAGAACTGTTATCGGTGATTGATTTGCAATTTCAAAAAGTAAAAGAAAACCAAAAATTATCTGAGGCTTTAAGTGACTATAAAATTGAGAAAGCTGTGGTTGAATTGAAGCAAAAGGCTGCATTAAACGAACAAAAGTGGTTAGATTATTTACAGTCTGCTGCAAATATTCAAAGCCTCATTCTTCCCAAAGCTACAGATGTAAACAAACTTTTTCCTAAAAACTTTATTTACTACAGACCAAAATATAGTGTTTCGGGTGATTTTTACTGGGCTCAAGATTTTGGCGACACCAAACTAATTGCGGTTGCAGATTGCACCGGGCATGGTATATCTGCTTCTTTACTCACTATTTGTTGCTACAATGGCTTAAACCTAGCAGTGCAACATTATGGCTTAGAGAATCCGAAAGAAATTTTGGAAAAAGTGAATGAACTTGTTCTTACATTCATGTGTGAGCAAGGAAAGGCACATAATGAAGTAGGAATGGATATCCTAATTTGTGCCATCAATGAGAAAGAAAAAACGGTAAATTATGCCGGCGCAAACAGACCACTCTACGTAATCACAGAGGAGTTAAATATTAATTCAGCTGATGTGGAAGTAAAAGAGTATCGCCAAAAGCAAGGTAATTCACTTTTTAAAATAAGAGGAAGTCTTTTTACCGTTGGAAGTACGAATGAAAAGTCTGTATTACAAGAATACACCATCAAATACAAGAAAGGAGATTTAATCTATCTCAGTTCTGATGGCTATAGCGACCAATTTGGCGGCCCTTCAGATAAATGTTTTAAATCTTACAACCTGATTCAATTACTAATTTCTACGCAAAAAGAGAGTTTAGAGGAACAAAAGCAAATTGTTGCAGAGAATTTTAGTTTGTGGAAGGGTGCTACAGAGCAAACAGATGATGTCACCTTAATGGGAATTGGACTATCCTGATTGGTGTGCTGATTTAGTCGCGCATTAACGCACAACTTTGCTAGACTTATTTTCTAGTAAAAAATGCCTGAGCAAAAAATAATCTTTTCTCAATAGTCGCCTCCTTAATTATCGTAAATTGTCGGTTCAATCTTTTATTAAAATATTGGAATGATTCAACTTGTTTACTTTTCCACAGCGGATCCAAATTTATCCAAAAAGGACATAAAGTCTATTTTGGAAAGGTCTAGAGAATGGAACTCAAAACATGGAATAACAGGCTGTTTATTACACTCCAAAGGAGAATTTCTCCAAATGCTAGAAGGTGAAGAGGAACAGGTAAAAAACCTATTCTCAAACATCCGTAAGGATAGCAGGCATCAACATGTGATAGCTTTGCAAGAAGAAAAAATAGAGAAGAGAGTTTTTCAAGAATGGACCATGGCTTTTCACAACTTTAATGAAGGGGAGAACCAGCCAAGCGACTTTAAAGCACAAATAAATGGATTTTCTAAAATAGCAGAAAAGCCTACTATAGCTGCAGAGTTTTTTTGGTCAATGGCAGAACATCTTGCAAAGTAGATGACTAGTTGAGTTTTATCAGAAACTCAAAAACCAAGATTTTAGTGGCATTTAAAATAGTGCTCGATTAGCTATTCAGCCCCTCTATAGATTGAATGTAGGTCACGTTTATTTTAGAAAAATCAAAGTCTGGGTGATTCGATTTGATTTCTTCGATGCCTGCATCAACGCTTGTTTTAAACCAAGGAATAGGAGGAAGAATTTTGTAGTGTTGGCTTAACCCTAATTCCAAGAGCTCCGTTTTCCATTCCGTGTAATACCACTCCATGCTTGGCTGGTGAAAGGTAGTTAGGGCAGATTTATCGAACACAAATCCTTTCCATTGCATTTTTTTTGCAAGCTCCAAAGCCTCTAGAAAGGCAACCTTAAACTCTGCTATAGGAATATACTCTTGAGTAGCGACGCAAAGTCCCATATCTAGTATATCGCTATGGTAAATTTCTAGGAAATTATTTTCCCATGTTTTTTCCCAGTTATTTTGGTTGGATTCTTCCATCATTGTTGCAAAACTACACTTTTAGACCCAAAAAAGAAATATCATCCGTCTGTTCTGCACCATCTTTCCACTTGGAAAGTCTAGTCACCATCTCCTCTATCTTTTGACTTACCGATAGATTTTCATTTTGATGCAACACTTGCCTCACTCGTTTTGATAAAAATTTTTTATTTCGCTTGCCCCCAAATTGGTCTGGTAGCCCATCACTAAAAATAAATAACTCATCTCCTGGAGCTAAAGTCCTGCTATGGCATTTAAACTCTCCGCTGTAACCTCCGCCAATAGAAAGGCGATCGGATTTAATAAACTCCCAACCCTTAGCAGTTTTTAACCACAAAGGCCTACCCACAGTGCTGTAACACAAAAGGTTTTCAGCAGGCATGTAGTGAAAGAATACTCCATCCATACCATCGTGTCGTTTGGGTTCGTTATTTCTAGATTCAAAAAATTCTACAAAGTGCTTATTCAGTATTTCCATCACTTGCCCCGATGTTTTTTTGCTTCCGTATTTTACTATTTCATCTAAAAAAGAATAGCCCATCATAGAAATCAAAGCCCCCGGAATACCATGCCCTGTGCAGTCCATCAAACCAAAATACAAACTATTGTCTCTTTCTCTGGCATATATTAAATCTCCTCCTATAGCGCCTTGTTGGCTGAGGTGGAAATTAGCCTCTGAAAAATAAGGGGCAAATGTCTCTAAGTCTGGTATTAGTCGGTCTTGTATGCCTTTAGCATAATTAACAGACTGAATAATTTCGTGGTGCTTTATTTCTAGTTGTTCCTTTGCTTCAGAAAGTTCCGATTGTAACTTCTGCATGTAAGCAGTTGAACGCTGCATCATGTCCTTAAGAGAGCTTAGTTGCTCCTTATAATATTCTGACTCTTTTTCTTTCTGAGTAAGCATAAGATGTTAGATTATGGAGGTGTAACAATACAATAAATTTAATGTTTACCTATTAAAAAAGACCCTCCATTTTTTGGTGCGTTCTATTCAATCATTAAAAAGTTACAACTTCTCTTCTTGTTCAAAACGATTTATCTCTTCTATTACTTTTTTTACCACCTCATCAATACCATTGGTGGCATTTTTTAATTGCTTCATCCAGTATTCCCTCTTTTCTAAATTATTTGGTTGCTCTTCAAACATATCAATTATCCCAGTCATTCTAGTAATCGATGCTCTTACAACTTGAGACTGTGTCCAGGCTATTTCTCTCAACTTGATACTTTGATTTTCGATGATTTCTAGCTTATTCAGACTGTCTGAGACATCATTGGCTTGCACAACCAGTCTGCGATCAGAAGCAATTTGAATGGGTTGAAAATAAATCTTTACCTTAATTTCGTTGCCATTACTTAAATAATGGACAAAATTATTTTTTTCAATTGCAGCCTCGCCAGAAGTCAACGTTTCGGTAATGCACCCCTCCTCCCCTTCGGGATGCAGTTGAGTAAAAGTCATGCTCAAAAAATCTTCCAAGAAAAACCCATACTTCTCTTGTGCCGCATTATTGGCATTCATAATTTGCAAACTTTCTGAGTCTAAAAGCCAAGTTGGCTGAGGGTTAAAGTTAAAGAGGTTTTCGTAATTGCGCTTTTCAGCTTCAAGTTCGTTAACAAACCTACTTCTGCTCAATGCATAAGTTACTGTTTTGTGGAGCACTGTTGGGTTAATCTCGTCTTTGATCAAGTAATCGTAAATACCCATCTCCAGACTTTTTTCAGCTAAACTTACATCTGCAAAACCAGTTAAAATGATGATAGGAATTTTTAAATTAAGACCTACTACCTTCTCAATCAATTCTAAACCAGATTCATCTGGCAAGTGTAGATCTAGAAAAATTAAGGAGGTTTTGTTCTTATCGTCCTCCAAATATTTTAGTGAGTCTGCAAGATTTGTGAAGTTAGTTACCTGTGCATCCTCAAATTTTTCAAGAAGATAATTTTCAATTAAAACATAATCTCCTTGATTGTCTTCTACTACTAAGATAGAGTTCCTGCTCATATCATTCATGCTTTCTTTTTTCATATTACTTTGGCAAGGAGGATAATTGCAACCAAAATTGCTCAATTTTTATAATAGCTTCAATAAAGTCTGCTATTTTTAGCGGTTTTAATACATAACTGTTGCAGTGTTTGTCATATGCTTTGTCCATATCTTTTTTATGGGAGGAAGTGGTTAGCATAATAACCGGAATTTTTTTTAGTGTTGGATCTGCTTTGATCTTCGTCAACACTTCATGTCCATTAAAAATAGGTATGTTAATGTCTAGTAAAATAAGATCTGGTACTTGTGCCTCTACAAATTCTCCTCTCTTAAAAAGGAAATCAAGTGCTTCTTGACCATTTCTTGCAACACTGAGATCTGTTTTTATTTTGCATTCTGTAAAAGCATCTTTAGTAAGTACAATATCACCTTCGTTATCTTCTACCAAAAGTATGTGCGCTAATTTCATGTGTTCCCTCTCCATTTTAATTAATTTTTGGCACAGTGAAGTAAAACACCGTCCCTTTTCCTAATTCCGACTTTAACCAAATTTCACCTCCTAAAAACTCCACGTGTCTTTTTGCTATAGAAAGTCCTATGCCTGTTCCTGCATATTCTTCTTTATTATGCAACCTTTGGAAGATAGCAAATATTTTGCTATAAAACTGAGGTTCAATTCCAATACCATTGTCTTTCACAGAAAATTTCCATTCTTTTTTATTCTCCACCGCACTAATCTTTACCTCAACGGGTATTCCCTTTTTAGTATATTTTAATGCATTATCTAATAAACAATGTATAATCTGAGTAACAACTGCTCTATACGTAACTAACGTAGGAAGGTTTTTGAAAGTTAGTGTTGCCTGCTTCTCCTCCATTAAATTTCTTCTCAATTGTTTGAAGTCAGACACCAATTCGTTAAAGTCAACTTCTATCGTATTTTCGTCTGGTCTTGTTGATCTGGAATACTCTAATAGGTCCAAGATTATTTGCTTCATCCTACTTGCCCCATCGGTGGCAAAATGGATATACTGATGAGCTTTTTCATCTAACTCATCCGCGTACCGTCTTTTCAACAAATCCATAAAACTAGTTACCATTCGAAGTGGTTCCTGCAAATCGTGAGAAGCGATAAAGGCAAATTGCTCTAACTCTTGATTAGAGCGCTCTAGCTCTTTGGTGTATTGTTCTATTAACCGCTTACTTTCAACCTCTTCTGTAATGTCCGTTGAAATACCAATCATTCCGGACATATTCTTGTTGTCATCATAAAATGGTGAATTGGTAACGCGAACCGGGAACTTTGTTTTGTCTTTCCGCTGCACTTCGAACTCTCCTGTCCACGTCTGCCCTTTTTTAAGCAAGCTTAAAATTTCATCTACCTGCTGTTGATTGGTATCGGCTGGGGTTAGCATCGCAACATCCTTTCCAAATGCTTCTTCATGTTTCCAACCGTAAATATCCTCTGCCGCTCTGTTCCAGTAATTTACAATACCATTTACGTCGGTTGCAACTGCTGCCTGACCGATTGTTTTTAACAAGTTGGCTTTAAACCTATTCTCTCGCTCCGATTCTTTCAATTCGGTTATATTCGTCATGGAGCCAACCATACGAATTGCTTTCCCATGCTCGTCCCTTACAATTACACCTCTGTCAATTATGTAAATTAATTCCTTCTCTTTATTGTACAATCTATACTCTGCCTCCCAACGAAAGCAGGTAGGGTCTGCAATTGCTTCTTGCACACTTTCATTAACCCGATCAACATCTTCAGGATGGAATCGGTCTGTCCAAAAATCTTTTTCAGATAAAGCAAGCGTTGTACCTTTTCCAAAAAAACCTTCAATGGCTTTGGAACGATATAGTGTGCCTTCTTTTATATCCCAATCCCATATAGCGTCTTTTGTCGCTTCCGTAACTTTTTTGAAACGCTCGTTTGCTTGTAAAATTTCCTCTTCTGCTTTCTTGCGATCTGTAATATCTATAACAACAGCTAAAAACCGATGTTCTGAACTCTCGGTTACCAATTGTAAGTGTACTTCTGCCGGATAGATGCTCCCAGCCTTTCGCTTATGGTTTGTGAAAAATGTAAGTTTATCTTTTTCCCCATTTACCAAAGGTTTAACAAGCTTTTTAAATGAACTTATGGTATAATCAGGCTTAATATCAACAGGTGTTAAGTTTTCTATTTCCTTCTTGCTATAGCCTAAGTTAAGCAGAGAACCTTTATTAACATATGTAAAGAGCAGCGTCTTCGCATCAAATACATAAATCTCATTTAAACTGTTTTCCACAGTTATTCTAAAACTATCTTTTTCTTTCTCTGCTACTCTTCTCTCCGTAATGTCCACATTAGTGCCTATCATTCTTAATGCCTCTCCTGAAACTTCATCCCTGATCACGAAAGCATTTCCGGTTACATATCTAATAGACTTATCCGGCCATACCACTCGAAATTCTGTGTTGAATTTTGTCAAGCCTTTTAGTGCATTCTGTACTTCCTTGTTTGCTTGATCAATATCTTCCGGATGAATCGTAGAAGACCAAGCTTCAAATGCACCTTTAAATTTATTTTTTTCAACCCCAAAAATGCGATACATAGACTCATCCCAAATAAGGTTATTATTTACCACATCCCAGTCCCATATTCCTATATTGGCCGTTGTAGTTGCTAATCGCAAGCGCTCTGTTGTAGCACTAAGATCATTTTCAGCTTTTCTCCGCTCCGTAATATCAAAACGAATCGTCAAATATTGTAATGGCTTACCTTTCTTATCTAGAAAAGGAACAATCGTCGTATCTACCCAATAGTGTTTTCCACCTTTTGCTTTATTTCTTATTTCTCCGCGCCATACGTTTCCTGATGAAATGGTTTTCCATAAATCGTTAAAAAATTCTTTTTCATGGTAACCCGAATTAATTAAGCGATGCGTTTTTCCGACAATTTCCTTTTGTGAGTAATTAGAGATTTTACAAAAATTATCGTTGGCTGAGGTAATTATTCCCTTGCTATCTGTAACAACAATAATGGCAGCCTCGTCTAAAGCAAACTTATAATCCTTTACCGCTTGTAGGCTTTTCTCTAACTCTATTTGAACTGTCTTTTGCAGGTGAATGTCTTGAAAGCTACCGTAAACACGCGTGCATACACCATTAATAAATTCAGCACTACCAGAACTTCTAACCCACAATTCCTTTTTATTTGCAGTAACTAATACCGCTTCAAATTCAAAGGACTCTCCAGTTTGAATAGATTCTTCAACCTTAGATTTCACCAAATCACGAAAGTCTTCTCTGTAAAAGTCAATCGCATCCTTAAGGTTTGGTATAAAAGAGTCCGGGTCTGTCTCATGAATTCGATGCGTTTCTTTTGTAAAGTATACAGCGTTATTGGCAACATCTACCTCCCAACCCCCAATTTTAGCAAGTTTCCCTGTCAGTTGCAACAGGTCTTCATTTTTAGTCTCCTTGGTAACGTCTAATACAATTGAATTGAAAAGTATCGTACCATCTACCATAAAGCTTGGCATTCCATAACCCAAATGTGTCCGAATTTCTCCAGATGGCAGTGCATACTTATAGGTGCACGTCCACTTTGTTTTAGTTTTAATAGAATGGGCAATGCTTGCGGTAACTTTATCCATTTCTCCCCCTGCCCTAATTTGTTCCCAAGTAAGCTCCATGCTCGCCATTACCTCCTCTGGAGTAAACCCCCAAACCTGTTTAACCCCATTAGACACGTAGTGCAATGAATCATTCCCTTCCGCATCAATGCGATACTGATATGCTACCCCAGGTAAATTTTTGGCAAAGGATTCTAATCTAATTTCCGATTGCTTTCTATCGTTTATATCTTGAAATCCGCCATATATACGCACGCATTTACCATTAATAAATTCGGCATCTGCAACTGATCGTATCCATTTCTCTTTTTTATTGTACGTTACAATTACTGCTTCGTAATCCCAAACACCCCCTTCTTTAATGGCTGTTTCTAGGTTTTCTAGTACCATTTCTTGGAAGTCTTCCCTGTAAAAATTTATAGATTCCTCTAAAGTTGGGACATAGGTCTTAAAATCTGTTTCACATATTTCGTGAATTTCCTCCGTCCAAAACACGGTTTCATTTACTAAGTCTAATTCGAAACTTCCAATTTTAGTTAATTTACTAGCTAACCTATTTAATTCTCTTAGGCCCTTTTGCTCCGTTATGTCCTTGGCGACGCCATAAATTATGCCTTGTTCAGCGGATGAAGTTGCCGTCCAACTTAACCATACAATTTTGCCTTTTTTCGTAATATACCTGTTTTCAAAGTTGCTTATGCTTTCACCATTATGCAATTTGGCTTGTTTCTCTGCGGTTGCCTCTTGATCTTCTGGGTGTACAAATGTTTTAAGTGGTCTTGAGCAAATTTCCTCTAATGAGTATTCTAAAATTTCTAATCCCGCAGGGTTGATCCGTTTCACATAACCATCAAATCCGGTCACACAAATCAAATCAGGAGTAAAATTAAAAATTTGCGATAGCTCTTTTTCTATTTTCTTTCTACTTAATTCAGAGCCAATTGTTGTCTCTATTTTTCGAAACAAATCTGAGCTGACAGAAAGGTTAGCTTTCGATTTTTCCGTTCCTATCAAAAGGCCACCTATCAGCTCTTCATTATGTATAAGTGGAACTGCAATGATCGTTTTGATTCCTGCTTTCTTTGCAGCGGTCTTGCTCTTAAGTAGTTTCCAAGCATCATCAGTAACTTCCACAATAACTGTTTCTTTACTTTTTAGCACTTGGTCTGAGATTCCATCGCCTTTGTTGTAGGAGTCTTTAGAGGATAGATCATAGAACTTCTCCCCTGCTTTGCTTCCAGAATAGCTAGCTACTCTGTTAAGCCTTTCATTATCCGCACTAGGCAACCATATTTCAGAAAAGCTAAAATCATCTACACTACTCACCTGCTCACACACCTCCAAAAGACATGGCGTTATATCAGCTCCTACATTTCTACTGAAAGTATCGCTTAACTTTCTAATCAAATCCCTCTCCAACTCCTCATTTTTTTCATCGGAAACATCTCGCTGAATAGCTGTCCAATGTGTGTAACGGCCTTTTACATCCATCACCGGAGAAACCGTAAAGTTTACCCAGAATTGCTCCCCTTTTTTGTTATAATTGATGGTGGTTATTTGACAAGTCTCCCAATTTCTGAGTGCACGGCTTAGTCTGTTTAACTCGCTCCAATCAGAATTGGGTCCCTGAAGTATTCGGGGTGTCTTGCCAATCACTTCCTCGGCAGTGTAGCCGGTCATTCGGGTAAAAGCTTCGTTTACATAAATAATTTTAGGACCAGGTTCATCCAGATGTTCCGCCTCCGTTATTAATACGGCGTCCGTTGAATTAGTAATGACACTTTCTAATAATTTTAACTGATGTTTCTCTTCCGTCTCTTCGGTTATATCTCTGGAATTAACTACAATACCATCAACTTCCGGTCTGTCTAACATATTGGTTAGAGTTGTTTGTACCCATCGCCATTCTCCTTGTAAGTTTTTAGCACGATAGGGTTCCATAACTAATTTGCTAGTAATTGCTATTTTTTTCAAACTAGACAATACCTTGGCGTGGTCTTCGGGATGCACATACTCAAACGAATTCTTGCCAATAAACTCTTCTGGAGGTATACCAATAATAGAAGCACTCGAGGAGCTCATGTACGTGTAAAAGCCTTCTACATCTATTATAGCAAAGAGGTCCAAACCTTCTTGTACCAATGCCTTGAACCGCTTCTCACTTTGACGAAGCATTTCCTCTCTTTCTACCTTTTCTGAAATATCACGAGAGTTGGCTACGACTCCTTTAACTGCGGGGTTATTAACCATATTAGTTAACACGGTTTCCACCCATCTCCAATCCCCGGCATGGTTTTTAAATCGAAAAGGCTCCATTTTAATTGAATTCTTTTCTTTCAGCCGTTCCATCTGATCCCTTGCAATTTCTAAATCTTCGGGATGTATAAATTCAAAAGCACTCTTACCAATTAGTTCATCTGAATCATATCCTAGTATTGGCTTCACATTAGGACTAGCATAACGGTAGTTACCGTGTTCGTCAAGAATTGAAATTAGGTCTGACCCATCTTGAACTAGCGCTTTAAAACGCTGTTCACTCTGTTGAATTATTTCTTCCTCTGCAATTGTTTCTTTTGCATCTCGAGCTACTCCATACATTAGTTTAGCGGACTCATCCCACCTTGTTGACCATGAGTTATACGCTATACTTCCATCTTTTCTTTTGTATCTATTTACAAAAGATGTAATCCTACTCCCATTAAGAATTGAAACAGTTACTTTTTCAGTCTTTGCAACATCTTCTTCAACTATCAAGTTCATAAAACGCGTTCCAACCAATTCTTCCGCAGTGTATCCCCAATGTTCCTGCACCGCGCCATTCAACGAAACAAAAACTCCGTCTTCATTAACTGCACAAAGCACATCTAAGGAAGCATCCATCATTTGATACGCTTCCATTTTTTTCTGTACTTCACGAGTGATTTTTTTCGATGTGCAAGCGACTGAAAATACTTTCCCATCATCCCCAACTAAAGGCTCAAAAACAACTTGGCTATATTGTATCTCTTCTGAAACCTTGTTGTAAAAATGATCTCCTATTTCAAAGCTATCTCCCTCTAAAGCACGCTGATAATACCCCTTCCATTGTTCCACGTCCTCCCTTCCAAACTCCTCAATAAAAACAGATTCACCCATTTTTTTCCCAGCTTTGGTCACCTGGTTCATGAAGTTGAAATACTGCTTATTTGCATAGACCAATTGAAAGTCACGATCAACCATCCAATGAAGGTATTTACTTTGGTCAAGAAAAATAGTTGTTAGTTGGGAAGTGTCCATTTATGAATGTAAGTTAACTTATTTTATTTTAACGAAACATTTTCAAAAATGTTACCACAAAAAAAGCCTCCCCAAAAATTTGGAGAGGCTTTTCATTTATTTTGCTTTTTCGTTATACGTCGCTTCTAAAGGCTGAATGCCCAGTGATGTCCATTCCTGTTATTAGCAAGTGAATGTCGTGCGTTCCTTCATACGTAATCACCGACTCTAGATTCATCATGTGGCGCATAATTGGATATTCTCCCGTAATGCCCATGCCTCCGTGAATTTGACGTGCTTCTCTGGCAATTTTCAAAGCCATGTCCACATTGTTTCTTTTCGCCATTGAAATTTGCTGCGTCGTAGCTCTGCCTTCATTTTTCAATTGACCTAATCGATACGTTAATAATTGAGCTTTGGTAATTTCAGTAACCATTTCAGCCAATTTCTTTTGCGTCAATTGATAGGCGGCAATCGGCTTTCCAAACTGAATTCTTTCTTGTGCATAACGCAAAGCAGAATCGTAACAATCCATGGCTGCTCCAATCACACCCCAAGCAATACCGTATCTAGCAGAATCTAAACAACCAAGAGGTGCTCCTAATCCAGATTTATTTGGCAACAAGTTTTCTTTTGGAACCTTCACATTATCAAATACCAACTCGCCAGTTCTAGATGCTCTTAATGACCACTTGCTATGTGTTTCAGGAGTAGTAAACCCTTCCATACCACGCTCCACGATTAAACCGTGAATTCTTCCTTCTTCGTTCTTTGCCCAAACTACTGCAACGTCGCAAATTGGGGAATTGGTAATCCACATTTTTGCTCCGTTCAATAAGTAATGATCTCCCATGTCTTTATAGTTGGTGATCATTCCACTTGGGTTCGATCCGTGGTCCGGCTCTGTTAACCCAAAAGAACCTACCCAGTCTCCGGAAGCTAATTTTGGTAAATATTTTTTACGTTGGTCTTCGTTTCCATAATTGTAAATAGGGTACATCACCAAAGAACTTTGAACAGAAGCTGCAGATCTCAAACCTGAATCGCCTCTTTCAAATTCTTGCATAATTAGGCCGTAAGAAATTTGGTCCAAGCCAGCTCCACCATATTCGGTTGGTATATACGGACCAAAACCGCCTAACTCAGCGATTCCCTTGTTTAAATGAATCGGATACTCTCCTTTTTGAGCTGCCTCTTCTATTATTGGGGAAACATCTTTTTTTACCCATTCTCTAACTGTATCTCGGATTAATTTGTGCTCTTCCGTCAACAGTTCATCTAATAAGTAATAATCGGGTGCTTGAAATCTATCGGTAGCCATAATCTTTGTTATCTATTTTGTGCAAAATTAGTCATAAAAAGAAGTTTTTCCTTCTTCAACAAGACAGTCAAAGCTTAATTTTGTTTGTAGAAAAAGATCCTGTGCAAGATACCATTCCGTTACTACCCGCAACTAGATTCACTCCTTTTGCCTCGCCGCAAAGCGAAGTGAATCCGGATGCGTGGATAGATACCTTGGTAGTTTATACAAAAGACCCAACAGTAGAATCTGTTCTTTACGAAGGAAGCACAGTTCAATCTTCTGCATCCCTTTGGATTATTATTATTTTGTTGTTGGGGTTCTCCTGTTTAGCTGTGTCTCGGTCCGCTTACAGGAAGCGATTTAACATGCTTTACAAAACATTGGGAAACTGGAAACTATCCAAGCAAATTATCCGCTACGAAAAAGTGTATACCCATCCCGTTAATATCTTAATGTCATTAAATTTTGTACTGATCCTTCCACTTTTTTTCAGCCTAGTATATGTGAAACTTTTTCAACCTACTGCACTAATGGAACAGCAATATTTGATTTTTATGGTTCCACTTATTGTTTACTTACTTGCAAAAACGGGACTATATCAGTTTAGCGGGTGGTTGTGGAATGAAAAACCGGTGATTGAGGAATATCTATTTCAGTCTAATTTGTTTAATAAATACTCAGGTGTACTCTTTCTCTTTTTAACATCATTGGTGGTTTATTCCCCAATAGAAATTTCCATTTTAGCGAAAATAGGATTAGGGCTGTTAGCATTACTAGCTTTAATTCAAATCATTAGAGGAGTTATTGTAGGTCTTGAGAATGGGAAACATTTGCTTTTTATTATTGCGTATCTTTGCTCCCTTGAAATTTTACCATGGCTGGTCATTGGGAAATGGATTCAATCCAGCTTGTAATTTCACACTTTAACAGTTACTAATTATAAAAATTTTACACCTTGAAAGTAAAAACAATTTTAGTTTCTCAACCAAAGCCAGAAACAGAAAAGTCACCATATTTTGATTTATCTGAAAAATGTAAAGTCAAAGTCGACTTTAGATCATTTATTCATGTAGAAGGCATTGACTCAAAAGAGTTTAGAACTCAAAAAGTAAATATACAAGATTTTGGCGCCATTATTTTCACGAGTCGAAATGCAGTAGATCACTTCTTCAGAATAGCAGAAGAATTGAGATACAACGTACCAGATGATTTAAAATACTTTTGTATTTCTGAGTCAACGGCTTATTACCTGCAGAAGTACGTGGTTTATCGGAAAAGAAAAATTTTTCACGGCAGACAAACCATGGAAGACTTAATGCCTTTGATTAAGAAACACAAGGTGGAAAAGTTTTTATTACCGTGCGCTGACATTTTGAAGAAAGATATTCCTGAAGTTTTAGAAAAAAACAACATTAATTTTGAGCAAGCAACGTTGTACAGAACAGTTTGCAGTGACTTGTCTGACTTGGCAGATGTAAACTACGACGTATTGGTTTTCTTTAGCCCTGCAGGAATAGCATCTTTGTATGAAAACTTTCCAGGTTTTAAGCAAAACGATACTAAAATTGCTGTCTTTGGCGCAACTACTGCGAAAGCAGCAGAAAGTGCTGGTTTGGAAATTAACATTGCCGCTCCAAAGCCTGAAGCCCCATCCATGACGATGGCTCTTGAACAATATATCAAAAAGCAAAGTAAGAAATAGAAAAATATATTTTTATTAAAAGGCATTGCTCCCTAGAGTCAATGCCTTTTTTTATTTTTAGCCTCCATGAAGAATGAACGTTTTACCTTGAAAAAAGAAGAGATCCTCTCTAAAAGAGACGATATAAACTTCCTTTTTTCTGAGGGAAGACACTTTAAGGAATTCCCCTTCAAGGTCGTTCACCGGAAGGTCCAAAAGTCAGAAGCAAGCCCGCTACAATTTGCCGCTACTATACCAAAACGACTTTTTAAAAAAGCAGTAGATCGAAATTTGCTAAAGCGAAGGTGCAAAGAAGCCTATCGGTTAAACAGAAATAGCCTAAAGTTAACCTGTGAAAAACAAGACATTGAACTCCATTTCATGTTGATTTACATTTCTAAAGAGGCCATGAATTACGAAATAATTGAGCAGAAAATAATCTTAACTTTACAACGTTTGCAGGCAATATATGCAGAAGATACTCAGTAAATTTCTAATCTTATTGGTAAACATTTATCAAGTTGTTTTGTCTCCGTTTTTAGGAGCAAATTGCAGGTACATGCCAACTTGTTCTGCATACAGTATTGAAGCCATTCAGGTTCACGGACCTTTTAAAGGCTTTTGGTTAGCACTTAAACGAATTTTATCTTGTCACCCTTGGGGTGGCAGCGGAATAGATCCCGTTCCAAAAAAGAAATAAATGAAAAGGACAAAAAAATTAATCATTGCAGCAAGCATTTCCCTCTCGGCATTCCTCTCATACGGTTTTGCAGACAACTACTTTGAGCTTTCAAAGAATCTTGACATTTTTAGCACCTTACTGAAAGAGCTAAATACCTACTACGTAGACGAGACAAAGCCGGGAGAGTTAATGAAAACAGGTATTGACGCAATGCTTCTTTCGTTAGACCCTTACACCAACTATATCCCGGAGTCGGCTATCGAAGACTATCGTTTCATGACAACTGGACAGTATGGAGGAATAGGTGCATTGATTCACAAAGACAGTAACGAAATAATTATTTCTGAACCATACGAGGGCTTTCCAGCATTTAAAGCGGGATTAATAGCAGGGGATGTTATCCTGCAAGTAGACGAAAACAAAGTGGAGGGAAAAAACTCTAGTGACATTTCGAAGTTACTGAGAGGACAGTCAGGAAGTGCTTTAAATGTCACCATTAAAAGGCCAAATGTGGCTGAGCCTATGGTGAAGGAAATTGTACGGGAGAATATTAAGATTAACGATGTTCCTTATTTTAAAATGTTGGATAAGGAAGTTGGCTACATCAAATTATCGTCTTTCACGCAAACTGCTTCAACGGAATTTATAGCAGCCTTTGATGAATTGAAGGGTAAAGGCATGAAAGAGTTAGTTTTTGATTTACGCGGAAATGGCGGAGGATTGCTTATTGAAGCCGTTGATATTGTTAACATATTTATACCAAAAGGAAAAGTCGTTGTAGAAACGAGAGGTAAACTCAAAAAGTGGGATGCCACCTATGTTACCAGAAAAGAACCATTGGACATCAGCATTCCAATGGTGGTGCTGGTAGATGAAGGATCCGCCTCCGCCTCTGAAATTGTTTCAGGAACTCTGCAAGATTACGATCGAGCGGTAATTGTTGGTCGGCAAACATTTGGAAAAGGCTTAGTACAGCAAACAAGACCTT
>Ga0307983_1000345_pt1 | contig 24243 bp, 18 predicted proteins | sample OrgLakmetagen991_FD_201845 | JGI IMG/M metagenome (GOLD analysis project Ga0307983, IMG submission 201845) | Saline water microbial communities from Organic Lake, Antarctica - #991 | ecosystem: Environmental > Aquatic > Non-marine Saline and Alkaline > Saline | place: Antarctica: Organic Lake...
TTTATCGAAAGTCACGTCTCCATTGTCAAATCGAGCATATTGGAAGCTAACATGGCTTCGGCCAAAGTCTGCTTGACGGAAATTAACATTGCCTTCACCAAAATTGGTATTGGTAAACATCACATCTGTGCAGTTAAAAATGGCTCCTGAAAAACGGATGTCTCCTTCTTCAAACTCTGCAAATTTCAAACTCAGCTCCTCTAAGTTAAATTCAGAATGGTTAAAATTTAAATTGGTTGCACACTTGGTGTAGTTAAAGTTGACCCGGCCTAAATTAAATGTGGTGTATGCAAACGAGCTGGATTGGCCTCCAAATTCAGCATAAGAAAAGTCGGTGCCATATTCACTTTCAAAAAAGGAATGATCTGCTTGAAATGAGGTTAATTTAACAGGAGCGCCATCGCTGATTTGAAATAATTTTCGATAGGTTTTGAGTGAAAAATCTTTGAAGTAGCACTGAGATAGATTTAAATTTTCTTCGTTATTAATTTGTTTATATATTTCATTCAGTTCTGGAGCGCCTAGCTTTTTTGTACTTAGCTTGGATTGGCCTTTGTATTTCTCAATGATTGCGGTTTTATTGAATAAACGGTTATCTTCCGTTTGGAAGGGTTCGTCAATAATTCGAGTAACGTAGTGAACTGTTATATTGGACAAATTGATAGTTTTAAGAAGGTCCTAAGATAATGATTAATCGTTGTCTCGCCAAATAGCGAGGTTTTGCTATTCTCTGGTTAGTTTTAAATATGCGCTATGGATAATAGTGGGAATTAGCAATGGAAGCAGCCTTGATTATTGTCTCATCATTCTTGCATTTAGTTTTATTTTAGGAGCTGCAGATTCAAATTCGATAGAATCTTTTACTCCGATAAAATTCTATCTTGACGTTGTTCAATTTTATTCTTTTTTGCTTTATGATCAACGGAATACACTTTTTTTAAGTGAAATGTAAAACAAAAAAGTTCAACATTACATGTTGAACTTTTCGTTTGTGAGGCATACTGGATGACCTTCGGGGATTCAGGTAAGTGCCTCTTGTACCCATCCAAAGCTTAACTCACTTCGTTCGCTTCACTTTTTCATTTTCTTTGTTCACTGAAACAAGTTTCGTTCACAGAAAATAAAAAAGCCCGACACTTTGTGTCAAGCTTTAGCTGTGAGGCATACTGGATTCGAACCAGTGACCCCTACCCTGTCAAGGTAGTGCTCTGAACCAACTGAGCTAATGCCTCTATTTTACAATCGTTAAAATTAAGGTTTTCAGTTATAAATACATCGTTGCAACTTATCTAAATATTTAATGGGTTGGAATCATTGTTAACTCAATTTAATAGAGGAAGTCTCAATGAGCTATACAATTTGTTGGATTGCCAACATTTCAACTTTGCATTAGCTATCACCGGGGCAAGCCCCGTTCTGTAAAACAAAAAAGTCCAACACTTTCGTGATGGACTTTTGCGTTGTGGGCGATGAGGGATTTCCTGCGGTCATCCCGGATGGTTTGCCCTTGTACTCAATTCAAAAGTCCATTCTCCTTTCATGAGAATTAGCCTTTTTTATTTTACCATCACTGGAGCAAGCTCCGTTCTGTAAAACAAAAAAGTCCAACACTTTCGTGATGGACTTTTGCGTTGTGGGCGATGAGGGATTCGAACCCCCGACCCCCTCGGTGTAAACGAGGTGCTCTGAACCAACTGAGCTAATCGCCCTAAATTTTGGGTTGGCAAATATACGTGATTTCCATACTATGGCAATCAAAAATTGAAAAAAAATTAAAGTATTTCAGCAACCACGAAATTACTACCACCAACGTAAACAATTTCAGCTTCTTGACAGTTAGATTTTGCTGCTTTAAAAGCCTCTTTTACGGTGTTAAAATAATGACCTTTAAAGCCCATTTTTTTTGATATTAATCTTAAATCATTTATTGGCAGAGCTCTAGATACTTCTGCTTGGCAGAAATAATATTCTGCATTCTTTGGAAATAACTGTAAGACCTCTTCTACGTTTTTGTCTTTTACAAAGCCAATCACAAAATGATTTTGTCCAGCCTGCAGCGCTTCTAATTGTGATAGCGCGAGTTGCAACCCTTCTTTGTTGTGCGCAGTATCGGCAATAACGAAGGGGTTCTTTTGAAGAGTTTCCCACCTTCCTCTTAGGTTGGTGTTTTTAACCACATTCAATAACCCCCTTTTAATTGCTTCGTTTGGAAGGTTCCAGCCCAATTTTTTAGCTTCTAAACAAGTGAAATAAACCCCACGAATATTTTCTTTCTGATAGATTCCAGTTAAATCTGACTCGTATGAAACTGTACGATTCATTTCATTTACAAAAACTATTGGGCTATCTAGTTCCTTGGCTTTTTGCTCAAATACTTGTCTTTCTCCAGAATGATTGGAGATAATAACAGGGGTGTTTGCTTTGATAATTCCAGCTTTTTCGCCTGCTATTTCTTTTAAAGTGTTGCCCAACATATCCATGTGGTCAAAGCCAATGTTAGTTATAAGGCACAGCTCTGGTTGAACAATATTGGTAGAATCTAACCTTCCTCCCAAACCAGTTTCAATAATTGCAATGTCTACTTCTTCAATTGCAAAACAATGAAATGCCAAAGCGACTGTCCATTCAAAAAAGGAAGGATGGATGTTCACAAATTGGTCTTCATAATCCGAGACAAAGTCAACAACTTGATTTTCTGAAATCATTTCGCCGTTAATTCGAATTCTTTCTCGAAAATCTTTCAAATGCGGAGATGTGTAAAGGCCTGTTTTATAGCCGGCCTCTTGAAAAATGGACGCTAGCATGTGCGCTGAGGAACCTTTGCCATTGGTGCCGGCGATATGTATACTCTTGAATTTTTGCTGAGGATTATTTAGAATTTTGCAAAGCGCCAGAGTATTGGTAAGATCTTTCTTATATGCAGACTTCCCTTGTCGCTGATACATGGGCAATTGCTTGAAAAGGTAGTCAAGCGTTTGTTTGTAGTTCATTAATTTAAAATGAAAATAAATGTCATAGTACCTTTTTGTTGATCGGCATCTGGGTTTGCACTAAATCTAGTTTCTAAGGCTGCATTGGTTGCTTTTTCATATAAAATTGGACTCGTAGTGTTTGAGCCTCTAGCCCCGGCGTTTGCTCGAATTACTTTACCATATTTATCCACAATTATATCAACTACTACAGTGCCCTCATCTTGAGAATTATCCTCAATATTGGGTGATTTTTTCATGCTCCTCCCGGCAAGAGAAAATGAGGGTCCACTTCCTGAGCCGCCCAACCCGCTGTAGTTTTTACTATTTGGGTCTCCATTTATTTTTCCTTGATCTCCAGGCTTTCCCGTATTTCCATCACCACCACCTTCACTTGTGTTGGTACTTTTCATACGATCAGCCATGTTTAAAGTTCTATTAGGTTTTGGCTCAGGTTGCTTTTCTTTCACCACTTCTTTTTCTACTACCTTTTTTTCTTCTTTCTTTTCTACTATTGCAGGAGCCTCTTCCGAATCTTGAGTTAATATTTCTTCTTCTACTTGTTCGGCAGTCTCCGGTTGCGCAGGTTCGGGCATGGATTCGCTGGGAGGTGTGGGATTGTCAGACATCATCCCATCGTCAGATGTTCCAAAATTTATTTCCATTCCTCCCTGTTCAGGTGGCGGATCTAAATACGTCATACCGTAAAACGCAAAAAGAACTAACAAAGCAGCATGCACTGCAATGGTAGTTATTAAGCCTTTTCTCTTGGTCTTATTTTCTGACGGTTCTTGACTCATTTTGATTTTGTAGCTAATACCAATTTGAATTTATTCTCATTTGCAATGTTCATTACTTTTACAGCCTCATTTATGGGAACCGTTTTGTCCACATGCAATATGATTGAGTTGCTTGGGTCGTTCCCCATTTCTTGCAATAGCAATGGCTCTAATAATTCAAATTCCACCTTGTTTTGATTAATGTAAAAATCAAGCTCCTTTGTGATAGAAACAGAAACCGTTTGTTTCGTTTGAGTTTTTGAAGAACTGCTTGGGAGCAAAAGGTTCAAAGCATTTGGACTAACCAATGTAGAAGTTAGCATAAAGAAGATGAGTAACAAGAAAACAATGTCGGTCATGGACGACATGTTAAAATTTGGACTGACTTTATTTCTAGAACGCAACCCCATTACTTCGTTGGTTCATTAAGAATGTCTAAAAATTCAGTAGTTCTGGCTTCCATTTTAAAAACCACTTTCTCCACCTTAGCAACCAGTAGGTTGTAACCGATAAAAGCAATAATACCGACTACTAATCCTGCAACAGTTGTAACCATGGCAGTGTAAATTCCTTCAGACAACATTGCCACATCAATGTTCCCGCCTGCTGCTGCCATTTGATGAAAGGCTAAAATCATTCCAATTACAGTTCCTAAGAAGCCAATCATTGGAGCGGCACCGGAAATTGTTGCAAGAGTTGCTAAGTTATTTTCTAGTTTAAAAAGTTCTAATTTACCGGTGTTTTCTATTGCAGCTCCAATATCTGCTAGCGGCTTACCGATTCTATTTACTCCTTTTTCGATCATTCTTGAAATAGGGGTAGGGGTACTTTTACAAAGTGATCTTGCAGCTTCCAACTTTCCGTCGTGGATAAAATCTTTGATTTGATTCATGAAGTTCTCATCCTCTTTCGCTGCATTTTTAATGGTAATGTACCTTTCTACAAAAATATACACGGCAATTATTGATAAGACCAATAGGGAGAGCATGATGATTGTTCCACCGACTCCACCCGAGGTAGTTAATTCAAGAATGGAAAGTGTTTTTTCAACAGGGACCTCCGCAGCCAGGCTATCCACCATGGGTTCTGCAACATTTATTTGACCTAATACGATAGAATTCATCAGCTATTTATTGATTTTAGAATATGCACTAAGTTATGCCTTTCGCATGTGCATGCATTATCAATTAATGCTAACTATCAACAGTGAAATGTTAGTTTTATTGCTTTAATGAGCAACCATCAATACATAGTAAGCCGCCCCTGCTAGGTATCCTAAAATAGCAAAGAGACTCATGTTCTTCATGTACCAAATAAAATCGATACGTTCCATTCCCATTACTGCTACACCCGCAGCAGACCCAATGATAAGGGCTGAACCACCTGTTCCTGCGCAATACGCTAGGAATTCCCAAAAGTTTCCATCTTGAACAAAATGGCGATAATATTCTGCATCTGCCGGATTAAATGCTGCTAACATGTCAGGAGAAACGATGGGATACATTCCCATGGATGCTGCTACTAAAGGTACATTATCGACAATTGCTGACAGCAGACCTATAACGATGTTCACCGCGTAAATATCTCCAATTGTATCATCCAGAATGGCAGCCATTGCGGTTAAGTGTCCTGCAGATTGCAAGGATGAAATCGCGATTAAAATTCCCAAGAAGAAAAGTACACTAACAATATCAATCTTTCTTAAAACTCCGATAACAGACAATTCAGACTTTACTTCATGATTCTTCTGTCTGTGAATAACTTCGGTTACGACCCAGAGGACCCCTAAGCCAAACATCATTCCCATATATGGAGGGAGATGAGTAACGGTTTTGAAAACAGGAACAAACAGCAGTAAAGCAAGCCCAAGAAAGAAGATTAAGTTTCTTTCAAATTGGGTTGTTCTATTTCTCATGTGTTCCGCCTCTTGCGATATTACAGGTCGTTCTATTTCTCCTTTTTGAGTGAAGCTCAACCAAATTAGCGGAACCAAAATACAAATCAAACTTGGCACGAAAAGTTCTGTAATAACATTAAAGGCTGTTATTTGCGTTCCAATCCACAACATGGTAGTTGTTACGTCCCCTATTGGCGACCAAGCTCCACCTGCGTTTGCTGCAATAATTACTAACCCTGCAAAAAACCATCGTTCTTTTTTATCAGCTACTAGCTTGCGCAGTAATGAAATCATTACAATTGAAGTGGTTAAGTTGTCTAGTGCTGCAGAAAAGAAAAAAGTTAAGAGACAAATAATCCAAAGTAGTTTGACTTTATTTTTTGTTGTGATCCTATCCGTTATAACTGCAAATCCTTCGTGCGCGTCAATTAGCTCTACGATAGTCATTGCTCCTAATAGGAAGAAAATAATTTCAGAATGATGTGTGAGGTGATGAGCAAGCTCATGCACAATAAAGTGATTTCCGTGCTCTGCAATTACAGCAGTTATATCATAGCCTTCCGGTAAACCAAATGTTTCATCCACATACTTTAGGAAGGTTCCGCTGTTGAGCAAGATTTCGTCCATTCCAAAAACATAAGCGGTCCACCCAAGAACTGCAATAAGTAGGGCAGGAGCTGCCTTGTCAATTTTCAAGGGGTGCTCAAAGGCAATCATTACATAGCCTAAGACAAATATGGCAACCATTAAAGTATACATGCGAAAGTGTGTTTTAGATTTGGGTTAAACCAATTTGTTTAAAGCAATAGTAAAGGCCGTTTTAGCAATGTTTGTTTTGCTTGAGGAAACTTCAAATGTCTCTTCCATCGCTTTTTTGATTGTGTCAGAAGTATCGTTAAAAATTCCTTCGTCCGTCATTTCAACACTGTCGGTCATTAAATAGGCAAATACTCTGGCCATTCCACAATTCGAAATAAAGTCAGGTATTACGCTGATTTTGTTATCCGTATATTCAGCAATAGGGCCAAAAAAGATTTCTTGATCAGCGAAAGGAACGTTAGCTCCTGCTGCAATAACTTCAATGCCCGAATGAATCATCTTGTCAACTTGCTCTTTCGTGATTAATCGAGAAGCGGCACAAGGGATAAAAACTTCCGCATCGATGGACCATATTTTACTGTTTACCTCTTTGAATGAAAGCATGTTGTCCGCCTTTAACTGATTGCCGTCCTTTTCAAGAAACAATTGCTTCACTTCTTCAAAGCTAAAACCATCTTCCTTAATAAGACCACCTTCTCTGTCGATGATTCCGACAATTTTGGCTCCACTTTGAGCCAGATAGTAAGCGCCTGCTGCACCAACATTTCCCCAACCTTGAACAATTACTTTTTTGCCTTTTAAATCTCCACCATAGATAGAGTAGTAATGTTTTACAGATTCAGCTACTCCGTAACCTGTAATCATGTCTGCTACAACGTATTTATTCTCCACTTTAGGGGTAAAGTTGGAGTCTTCGATAACTTTAAGAACTCCATAACGAAGCTGGCCAATTCTGTTTATTTTTTCTGCTTCCGTTGGTTTAAAGTGGCCATTAAAAACCCCCTCCTGAGGGTGCCAAACTCCTGACTTTTCGGTTATTGGTATAACTTCGTGAATTTCGTCTACGTTTAAATCTCCTCCAGTTCCGTAGTAGTTTTTCAAAAGAGGGGCGACCGCTTTATACCATCTTTCCAAAACTCCTTTTTTTCGGGGATCCTTTGGGTTGAAATTAATTCCAGATTTTGCTCCGCCAATTGCCGGACCAGAAACGGTAAACTTTATTTCCATGGTCTTTGCTAAAGAAGTTACTTCGTGTTTATCTAAACCAACTCTCATTCTTGTACCTCCACCTGCAGCTCCTCCTCTTAATGAATTGATAACTACCCAGCCTTCTGCCTCTGTTTCTGAATCTTTCCATTCAAAAACTATTTCTGGTTGTTTGTTTTCGTACTTTTTGAGTAACTCTTCCATGAATATAATTTGCATCCAAAATTAAAAAAAAACACTGGGTTAAGTCTTGTTAAATTGTTAACAATGCTTAGGGAAGATAAATGCTCCCACCGCAGCTATTTTTTCTAGCACCTGTAACACTTTTCAAGGTATTGTTTTCACTTAAAATTCTGTTTAAGCCCAAAAAGGCGAAAATAAGAGCCTCTTTGAAATCGATAATTTGTTCCTTCGGTAATTCAAATTCTAGACCTTCCGCTTTAAGAAGTTCTACAAGAAATTTATTTTTACTTCCACCACCTGTAAACAATATATTGCTGTGAATATTATTTGATTTCAATGTATTGGCAATTTGAAATGCGATGTGTTTTGAATAGGTAAAGAGCAGGTCGGCTGACGTTTGTTGGTGTTTTTCCATTAAAGGTATGATGGTTTCGAAAATCCATTCCTTACCTAGTGACTTAGGGCCGACTGTTTTAAAAAAGGCAACTTCGTTTAAAGCCTGATACAATTCAGGGATTAGCTTACCTGACCTGCTTAGTTCACCGTCTTTGTCATATTCGCTCTGATGAAATTTTCTCATAAAGTAATTCGAAACCATGTTGCAGGGACAAACGTCGAAAGCTATTCTTTCTCCTTCTTTGTGGAAAGATACATTTGCTATTCCACCTAGATTGATACATGCATTATAAGATCCAAATAACTTTTCATCACCAAAAGGCACTAGGGGTGCCCCTTGTCCGCCTAAGGCAACATCTAAACTCCTAAAATCACTAACACAAACAGTTTTACTAGCCGCAGCAATGGATGCTCCATTTCCTAATTGATATGTAAAACCTCTTTTGATTTGATGGAAAATGGTGTGACCATGAGAAGCTATTGCATCGACACTTTCTTCTTTTTCGGAAAGGAATTTATGGGCAACTTCACCCAAGTATTTACCGTACCTAAAATCTAACTCAACCAAGTCAACTGCAGATTTGGACTCAATATTTGTTAACTCCTTTTCCCACTCTTCTGAATATTTTTGAATTCTGGTAGCCTGAATTTGGTAAGACCAGTCATCTTTAATTCGTTTAAATTCAGTTAGACATAAGTCAATTCCATCAAGGGAAGTTCCTGACATGATGCCTAGAACTTTGTAGGTTTTATTTTGTTGATTCACTATAGCAAATGAGTTATTTTTGCACTATAAAAGATTTAAGATAAAGATATGAATATAGAATTGACTGAAGAGCAAATTGCAGTTAGAGATGCGGCAAGAGATTTTGCTCAAAACGTATTGAAAGAAGGAGTAATTGAAAGAGATGAAACACAAACATTTCCTACCGAGCAAATCAAACAGATGGGTGAGCTTGGCTTTATGGGAATGATGGTTAGTCCGGAATATGGCGGCGGAGGTATGGATACCATCTCTTATGTTTTGGCAATGGAAGAAATTTCAAAGGTTGATGCTTCTGCTTCTGTTTGTATGTCTGTAAATAACTCTCTCTTTTGTTGGGGTTTAGATAAATTTGGATCGGAAGAGCAGAAACAGAAATATTTGATTTCAACAGCTCAGGGTAAAACCATAGGAGCATTTTGTTTGTCAGAACCAGAAGCCGGTTCTGATGCAACCTCTCAAAGAACAACAGCCTTTGACAAAGGAGATCACTATTTATTGAACGGTACGAAAAACTGGATTACTAATGGTAACTCAGCTACCTATTACATAGTTATCGCTCAAACGGATGTAGAAAAAGGCCACAAAGGGATAAATGCTTTCATAATAGAGAAAGGTATGGACGGCTTCGTGATAGGAGCAAAAGAAAATAAATTGGGCATTAGAGGGTCTGATACGCACACTTTAATGTTTACGGATGTGAAGGTGCCAAAAGAGAATAGAATAGGTGAGGATGGCTTCGGTTTCAAGTTTGCGATGAAAGTCCTTTCGGGAGGAAGAATTGGTATTGCGGCTCAAGCTCTAGGTATTGCATCAGGAGCTATGGAGTTATCGATTGCTTATTCAAAAGAGAGAGAGGCATTCGGGAAGCCAATTCACAAGCACCAAGCCATTGCATTTAAATTAGCTGACATGGCAACAGAAATTGAAGCTGCCAGATTACTATGCTTAAAAGCGGCAAGTTTAAAAGACAATGGAGAAAACTTTGATAAGTTATCAGCTATGGCAAAAGTATATGCATCTAAAGTGGCGATGGACGTTACAGTGGAAGCAGTTCAAGTTCATGGAGGATATGGCTTTGTGAAGGAATACCATGTAGAGAGACTGATGAGAGATGCGAAAATTACGCAGATTTACGAAGGAACTACAGAGGTTCAAAAAATCGTTATTTCAAGAGCTGTGCTAAGCGAATAGAATTCAAGAAAAGCTACAAAGCCCTATTACATGCATTTCGGTGTCGAGTAATAGGGCTTTTTTGTATACTTAACTGAAAGGTTTACCATATTTCTACCGTGATTCCAACGGTTAAAAAACGTGCAGTTATTTTATTCTCTATTTCTACTTCGTTCCCATTCCAAGAGAAAGCATCCTTGTACTTTTCTGTAAATCCATAAGCTCGATAGCCAATATTCATGTAAACGGAACATTTTCCATCATAAATGTGTCCGCTTATTTGAGGATGAAAAAACGTACCACCTTTGCTAAATTCATACTCTGTTTGAAACTCTTGTTTTCTTCCGGCAAGTGGGAAGTTGTAACCAAAATCAAAATTGTACCCAAATTTATTTTTGCTTGTAGGACTTCGTCTAATAGAGATTAATGCCGGTAAAAATTTGTAACTATCACTCCATATTAAGTTTAGTCCTCCTGCAATGCCAAAGGAATTATCGAATTTAATTCCGTGTAGCGATTGTAGATAAACAACATTAGTGTTTTGATGTAGATCTCCAATTTCTATTCCAAAAGAGTTGACGCTATAGTATTTTGCTTTAGTAGATGTAGAGTCCTGACCAATACTGACCAAACTAACAGTTAATAAGCATAGAGAAAAGAGTAACTTCATTAGTTTAAAATACTTCTTAATGTAATGTTATTAGGGTCAGTATAATCATATTGTAAAAGTTGTTGCTCTCCTACAACAATTAAGTTTCCGTTATCTGGTATCACATCGTAAGCAAAAATACTCTTCTCATGTTTTAGTAAAGAAATGTTAACAGTAGAAAGGTCGTTGTTACTTGTGAAAGTCTTTGTAAGGCTATAAATTTTTAATCCCGCGTCAGCCTCACAAATAAATAGAAGTGAACCATCAACACCAACACCGTGTGGATTTTGCATTGGATAAGTATTTGTTAGTTTTGGATTAGCAACGTCGGCAACATCCAAGATGTCTAATTGGTTGTTTACACCCCAGCAATTATTCGAAGTGTTCGAACGCAACGTAACAAAGGCAACATCATCTTCAACATAAACTGGATCGCAAGCCCTGGCATGGGTAAAGTTTGACGTAAAAGAAAAACTTGCAGGATCGCTAATGTCGTAAATAAAAACTCCTACCGTTGATCCAATGAATAGATTGTCCCCGTAAGGAAAAACGGTTTCTATTATACCGCCTTGATTTATTATTTCTCTTTTCACTTCAATTGGTGCTTGATTATTTGAAACATTAAAAGCTTTGAGCGTTTGGTTATCGATAGTGAAAAGATGGTCGTTCGCCAAAGTAAATCGGCTAAATGAACCTCCTGTGCCAACGTTGTTTTGATTGGCAAGATTTGAGTTTTGAAAAGTTGTCTCGGCAAGCGCAAAATCATCACTTCTTCCGAGATTGAGGAAATTCCCAGTTTGATTTTGTGAAGTTCGAATAATAGTAGTGTCTTTATAGCCCACTATTATTCCAAATCTACTCGGATGTTTTTGTGGAAATACGTCATCCGTTCTGTTCAATAGCTGGATATTGTTAATCGAGGAAATATCAAGACTCAGCAAGTCATCATAACTATCTACATAAAGAATATCATTTTTAATCGCCATGTCAAAATTTCCAGGCACATTCATAAACGATATTTTTTGTGGAGAGTTCGGGTCAGAATTGTCAAAAATATGCACCCCCTGTCCACGCTCATTTATGAGTAGATACTGCTTATAAATATAAATATTCCCAAACGACGTTAATTTTTTCGGAGAGCTTTGAATTAACCCAGCTTCAGCTTCCTTTTCTGTAGAATGCTGATAGATTGGGATCTGAACAATCTCTTTTGTGACGGTTTCGGTTGTTTTAGTGCACGAAAATAGAAAACAGATTACAACAATAGTAGAAAATTGGATGGCTTTCATATGACTTATTTTAAAAAGGTTAAGTTAATGAATATATACCTTTATTGTAGAATGTCTTCTAATCTCATTCCTCGTGAGCCTTTCATTAGAATAGTTGTTTTTTCCCATCTTTTTGATTTAAACCATTTCTTTACTTCTTCAGTAGTCTTAAAAAAGTGGAATTGATCGTAATTATCTTGGTGTTCCATAAAAAGTTGTCCAACTAGAATTTTTTGGTTGATCGTGTTTGAGCTTTCTAGCTGCTGCAGAATAGCCTTATGTTCTTTATTAGCGACTTCTCCTAATTCAAACATATCTCCTAGAATAACAATTTTATTTTCTTGAGTTGATTGCTCAAAATTCTCAAGAGCAAGTTTCATGCTGCTTGGGTTTGCATTATATGCATCTAAGTAAATATCTGCGCCTAGTTTTTTAACCAACTGCGATCGGTTCATATCAGACTCATAAGCATTGATGGCGTGGTCTATGTCTGCTGCATCAACGCCGAAATGCGAAGCGATGGTGCAAGCTGCAATAATGTTATGAAAGTTGTAAGCTCCGTATAGCGCCGAATTTATTTCTCCCGATTTAGAATCTGACCTCCAAGAGCCAATTAATCTCGGATGAGTTTCCGTTAAAGTTCCTGTGCATTGAGCAGTTTCTCTAATGCTGTAGGTTACCGTCTTTACACTTTCAGGAACGGATGCTCTTATCTTTGAATCATCTACGTTAATGAACAATGTTCCATTGTTCTTTTCCATGTATTTAAACATCTCTGTTTTACCTTTTCTTACCCCTTCTTCCCCTCCAAAGCCTTCTAAATGTGCTTTTCCAATATTGGTGAGCATTCCAAAGTTTGGCGCGGCAATGTTGCACAAAAAGGCTATTTCACCTTGGTGGTTTGCACCCATTTCGATAATTGCAATTTCATGTTCGGAAGTTATGCGCAAAAGAGTCAGAGGAACGCCAATATGATTGTTGTAGTTTCCTAAGGTGTGTAGCGTATTAAACTTTTTAGATAAAGCTGCTGCGATCAGTTCTTTGGTTGTGGTTTTTCCATTACTACCGCTAATTGCAAGAATAGGAATGTTTAGTTTCTTGCGGTGGTAATTGGCTAGCCGTTGTAAACTCTCCAAAACATTGTCAACGAGAAGATATCGTTCATCTTTCCAGAATTTTTCTTCGTCAATGAGAACATATGCTGCTCCTATTTCTAAGGCTTTATCAGCAAATGTATTTCCATTAAAATTTTCTCCCTTTAACGCCAAATAAATACATTCATTCGCAATGTCTCTGGTGTCTTTTGAAAGGTTTGGGTGCTTTAAGTAAATGCTATAAAGTTCCTCTGTATTTATCTTCTTCATGTAAGCTAAAATAAAAAAGGCTTCCAAAATAAATTGGAAGCCTTTAAAAATCTTTTAACAATTAATTCTTAGTAGCCTAAACCCACCGGGCTTCCTACTCGAATCATTGCACATCTAAATCCAATTGTTTTGGAGGATTGTTCTTCTGCTAAAAATCTTCTAGTTCCTGGAGTCATCCAATATGCTCTATCGTCCCAAGAACCTCCCTTGTAAACTCTAGATCTATCGCTGATTAATGAGGTTTCACCAAAATTGTACATTCCACCTTCGTTTCCACCTTTATCTTGGTATGTAGCTAATTCTCTGTAGTAAACCGAAGACTGTAAGTCACCATCTTCATAATTTATAACATCTGCTTTCTTGTAATTTCTTCTGTCCGCTAAGTTATCGTCTTCAGCATTTACATCTCTATACTTTAATCTTCCTAAGCTATCTTTTTCAGCAATGTAACCTTCTTCATCTCTTTGTAATGTTTGAAATACATTACCTCTGAAAGGTCTAAAGTCATCTGCATCTTGGTTCGTCATTGGTCTATAAACGTCCATAACCCATTCAGAAACATTACCTGCCATGTTGTACAGACCATAATCGTTTGGCCAGTAAGAGTAAACAGGAGCAGTAATTTCAGCATTATCATTCAATTGTCCTGCAACACCCATCATGTCTCCCCTTCCTCTTCGAAAGTTAGCCAACATTTGACCTAAGTACTTATCATCAGCATTTCGAACCCCGTGACCATTCCAAGGGTAAAACTTTCGCTCCACTATTAACTCACCATAAGAATTACCGATTAATCCAAGAGCTGCGTATTCCCATTCCGCTTCTGTTGGAAGTCTATATTCAGGTAATAAGATTCCATCTTCAATTCTTACGTTTCTTGTTTCTTTGTTTGGATCTAAATCAATTAAACCATCGATTCTCTTTCCGCTTTCGTATTGACCATTAATGTAAGCCTTTGTGTTGAAGTTGTCTTCGTTAAACTGATTTGGATTGTGCTCGAAAAGCCCTTCTCTAATTAAAATTATCTCATTCACACGGTCCGTTCTCCATGCTGCATAATCAGTAGCTTGCAACCAGCTAACTCCTACTACAGGGTAGTCCGCGTATGCAGGGTGCCGTAAATAATATTCTACGTATGGCTCATTGAAGGCTAGTCTACTTCTCCAGACTAAAGTATCTGGTAATGCTTTTTTATACACTTCTGGATAATCCGCACCAAAAACTCTGTTTACCCAATATAAATATTCTCGATAATCAATGTTCTTAACTTCTGTTTCATCCATGTAAAAAGAAGAAACGGTAACGGTTTTCTGTACGTTATTCCAATCGTAAAAAATGTCCTGCTCTGTTCTACCCATGGTAAAACGACCTCCTTCAATTAATACAAGTCCCGGACCTGTCTCTTGTTCGAAATAGTATGGTTTTTCAAAGCCGCCATTATTGGAGTCGTTGTAGGCCCATCCTGTTGTGCTCGAGCGTTCTTTAGAACAAGATGCTAGTAAAAATACTGCACCAAAGAGGGTAAAAACTATTGATTTATTCAGTTGTTTCATCACTTAAGAGTGTTAAATAAGACGTTCAAAGATAAAGAAATATTGTTAGTAACTAAAAAGACGGACAACTTATTGTCTCGAATTGTACTTTTTTAGGTCTACAAGGGAAAACGTAAGAAATTGAAATTTCATGCGCCCCACCGGTTTGAGTTGCTAGCTGGCTAATAGTATAGTCATAACTATATCCTATTTTTAAGTCATTTGTTTCTATTCCGAGAAGCGTAATTAAGGCATCTCTGTTGCCCTTTAAGCTTGCTCTATACCATAATCCGACAACGATTGGGCCTTTTGAAAAGTAATTTCCGGCGTTTAACTCCATTGCAGTTCCTTGCGTCTGAAAGATGACGTTCGGCGACCAGCTTTGATCTGCTCTTCGAATACCTAAGGGGATTTTTGCACCAAAGTGTCCTGTTATTCTCATGGGTAAAATTGCTTGATCAATTAAACCTTCATCCGGTGCAGTTAAATGATGCACAGCACCACCAAAATATAATTTTTTACTAAAACCGATTAAGCCGAATGAAAAGTCTGGATAAATAACTCGGTCGTTATTAATTTGCTCTTGTGTCGTATAAACCGTTCCCCTTCTGGGATCTATCATATCTCCAAAACGAAGGTTGCTTACGTCAATTGATTTCTGAAAAACAGTTGCTTGAAACCCAGCTCGAATAGAAAACTTTCGGTTTACTTTAAATTGATAAGAGTACATAAACGCAGCCGATGTAGTGTTTAATACTCCTTCTCCAACTCTATCTGTCATTAGTTGGACACCTATTCCCCCATTCATTGCGTCTACTTGTTGATCATAGCTTGCAGCATAGGTTACGAAACTGTTGTCAATTTCGGGAAATTGGTTTCGGTAATTTATGGTAAGCCTTGGACACTTGCTAGTTCCCGCGAAGGCAGGGTTAAGGTACAGCCTATTAGCAAAGAATTGAGAGAACGTAGGATCTTGCCCAAAACAATAACTATAAACAACAACAAAAACTATGGTAAGTAGATATCCTTTCTTCACTCTTTAAAATTCAGCCTAATCACAAATATAGATAAACTTGATTACTCAATTGATGTTATATCTTTACAATCTTATTTAGTGCAATAATTTTATGTGGGTATCGTTTACTGTCCACTAAGTTACATTTACAGAGAAACAGATTATTATGAAGCAATTTAATTTAACATTACTCCTCACCTTTTTTGTTGGTTTTTTATTTGGACAAAATTCGATGAATGTTCAATTGAAGTGGAAAACTCCTATTCAATATGGACTTGAAGGTGAATTGAATCAAAAAGCACTAACATTCGAAGAGGCACAATATGATTTTTCAGCATCCAACATTCCTTTTTTGATAAAAGAATTTAAGGGCCAAGAACTAAGCGGTGCTTCCTTGGTAAATGTGCAAACAGAAGTATTAAGTAGGGAAGAGACCGACCTAATAGATAAAAATCAATTAGCCAATCAATTTATAACGGAGGTTAAGTTAGTTACAGTTAAGAATAGCCGTAGCTCAATGTTGAAGATCATTCCGTTAAGGTTGGCAAACGGTCAAGTAGAGAGGCTAATCTCTTGTGAGTTAAGCTTTTTAGAATTAGAGAAGAGTAGATTAAGTAGAACGAAGAGTCTAAACTTCACTTCGCAGTCTAAACTAATAAGTGGTAATTGGTATAAAATTGCAGTTACGGAAGAAAAGGTATTCAAGCTCTCTCGAAGCTTTCTATCTAATCTAGGTTTAGACATGGAATCACTAGATCCAAGGAAAATAAAAATTTACGGGTATGGAGGGGGCATGTTGCCGGAGTCTAATTCGGCAGATAGACCAGATGATCTGGTAGAGAACTCTATAGTCGTGGTAGGTGAGCAAGACGGCATCTTTAATGCAAATGATTACGTTTTATTTTACGGAGATGACCAAGTGGAATGGTCTTATGATAGTACTTCTCAAATGTTTCGACACCAATTAAATAGGTTCAGTGACACCACCTTTTATTTTCTGAATGCAGAAGGAGCAAACGGAAAAAGAATCAATACAAAAAGTATTTCGTCGAACCCTGCTGTTGCAACGGTAACAGAATATGACAATTATGTTTATCATGAGTTAGAATTGTCTAACCTTTTAAAGTCTGGAAGTTTATGGTTAGGAGAGTTGTTTGACAATACAACCAATATAAATGTTGTTTTGAACGCTACCAATACAGTTTTGTCAGAGAAGGCGAAAGTGGAATTGAATGTATATGCAAGATCCGGAGCGAAAAGTAAATTTGCGCTCTCAATCAATAACCAGTCGTTTGAAACAGAAGTAGCTCCTACTAACTTAAGTAGATATGAATTTAGATTTGCACAAGCAGCACGTGGAGTATTCGAATTTACTCCATCTCAGGGAGCTTTATCGTTCAATATAAATTACAATAAACCGCAAGTTGTTTCTAAAGGTTGGTTAAACTTTTTGACAGTGAATCTGCGAACCCGAATAGTAATGGCAGGAAATCAATTGGCTTTTAGAGACTCGCGGTCAGTAGTCTCCAATGGAAGCTTAAATGAAGAGGCTGTTTTTCAATTTCCTGTTACAGCAAACTTAAAAGTATGGGATGTAACTGACGTGCAGAATGTAGAAGCAATGGCGGTTCAAAGCAATGGAAATGCTTCTGCTTTCCAAAATGATGTTACTATGTTGAGGGATTATATTGCATTCACTAGTCCCGATTCAACTGGAGTTTATGCCAAAGGTAGAGTAGCAAATCAAAATTTACATGGTTTACCACAAGCAGAAATGCTAATTATTAGCCACGAGAACTTTTTGCCTGCTGCTGATCGTTTGGCAAATATTCACAGAGGAGAAGGACTTGGTGTTCATGTGGTAACTGCAAATCAAATTTTCAATGAATTTTCTTCAGGCTCGCAAGACTTAGTTGCAATGAGAACATTTATTAAAATGTTTTACGACAGGTCTAGTAGCGCGGGTACTCCTCCTAAATACGTTCTGATGATGGGAGATGCATCGTACGTATTTAAAAATTCATCTTCCGGAGGAACAAATTATGTTCCTTCATTTCAATCTACCAACTCTATTGATCCGGTTAATTCGCATGTTTCTGATGATTATTTTGGTTTGTTAGATGATACGGAGGGCTTGTGGAGAGTTCCTAGCACTGATAGGATGGATGTCGCAGTAGGTAGATTTCCTGTGCAAACGTTAGAAGAAGCAGAAGGAATTGTAGATAAAGTTCAATCGTATTATGCGTCTTCTAGTTTCGAGGATTGGAGAAACAAAATTGTATTTGTAGGAGATGATGAGGACGGAGTAGTGCACATGAGCCAAGCAGACGATTTATCGAAATTGGTAGATCTAAAAGGAAAAGACTTCAATACGCAGAAAATATATTTAGACGCTTATCAGCAGCAATCTACTGCGAGTGGTGCTAGGTACCCACAGGTAACTGACGATTTAGTTCAGGCAGTGGAAGACGGGGCACTGTTTGTAAATTATACCGGACATGGCGGTGAAACCGGGTGGACGGCTGAAAGGGTATTAGGATTGTTTGAAATTATAAACTGGAAGAATAAGCAGAATTTACCTGTGTTTATTACGGCAACTTGTGAGTTTAGCAGATTTGATGATCCCCTCAGGACTTCCGGCGGCGAATTGATTTTACTTAACCCGAACGGAGGCGGAATAGGGTTAATGACTACTACACGTCTGGTTTTTTCGAGCCCAAATTATTTATTGAATCGATCGTTTTACGATAAGGTGTTTGAACCTAGACCAAATAATGAGCCGATGAGATTAGGAGATATATTTTTGGAGGTGAAGAACTTTAATGCCTACTCAACTAATTCTAGAAATTTTTCACTTTTAGGCGATCCGGCAATTCGGTTAGCAATTCCTAGAGAAAATGTTATTACTACAACTGTTAATGGCATGCCTTTAGCACAAGCGGATACCTTAAATGCACTTTCTCAAGTCACCATTGCGGGAATAATTGCTGACGACAATGGAAATAAGCTTTCCAATTTTAATGGCTTTGTTTATCCAACAGTGTTTGATAAGGTAGAGACGAAGAGCACGCTAAACAATGATGGTGGTGGTGTTTTTACTTTCCAAACAAGAGAACGTAGAATTTTTAAAGGAAAAGCCACTGTAACCAATGGAGACTTCTCGTTTACTTTTGTAGTTCCTAAAGATATTTCCTATAGCTACGGAAGTGGAAAAATATCGTATTATGCAGAAAATCAAACAACTGATGCTAATGGGTATTCGGAACAAGTGATCATTGGAGGTAGCAATCCCAACTTGGTGCAAGATGAAGAGGGACCGCAAATGGAACTTTTTTTGAACGATGAGAATTTCGTTTACGGAGGAGTTACCGATGAAAATCCCAGACTACTCTTAAACCTCAAAGATGACCAAGGAATCAATACGGTTGGTAGTGGAATTGGACACGATATAGTTGCAACTCTTGACGGGAATTCAGAAAATTCATTTATTTTAAACGATTATTATGAGGCCGCTATTGATGACCATACGAAAGGCGTAGTTTCCTTTCCATTTGCAGAACTGACTCCCGGTAAGCATAGTTTAAGAGTTAAAGCTTGGGATGTTGCTAATAATTCTTCGGAAAAGTCCATTGAGTTTACCGTTGTTAAAGATCAAGAAGTAAGGATAGAGAACTTAGTAAATTATCCTAATCCATTTACGACAAATACAGAGTTTATATTTCAGCACAACCAATCGGGAGTTGTCATGGATGTAAAGCTAGAAGTATATACTATATCTGGGAGGCTGGTAAAGTCCATCGATCAAATGATTGTGAATGATGGTTTTATTTCTAAAGATATTCGATGGGACGGGAGAGATGATTTTGGGGATAGAATCGGAAAAGGAGTATACATGTATAAACTACAAGTACGATCAGCGAATGGTTCCACTTCCGAAAAGATTGAAAAGCTGGTTATTCTCTAAAACAGAAATACAATACGTCCCTCTAATCTTTGTTATATTTGCACTCCTTCAAAAAAAAATCTTTTGAAAAAACACATAATTAAAACCATTGCTTTTGGATTGCTAGCGTTTTTCGCGAGCACAAGTCTGGTTGCACAGAATACTGTTAATGCACAGCAACCGCAAACGGAAGCTCCGTTAAATACAATTACCACTGCGGTTCCTTTTTTGCTTATTTCCCCGGATTCTAGAGCGGGTGCATTAGGAGACGCAGGTGTTTCGACTTCCCCTGACTTAAGCTCTATTCATTGGAATGTGGCAAAATCCGCCTTTTTAGAGGGGAATATGGGGTTCTCCATGAGTTATTCTCCTTGGCTTCGAAATTTGGTGGGGGATATTAGCTTAGCTTATTTGACTGGATTTTATAAAATAGACAGAAGATCGGTAGTTAGCGGATCGCTGCGTTATTTTTCATTGGGAGATATCACTTTTACAGATATCAATGGGAATGTGATTGGTGAGTTTAGACCAAATGAATTCGCATTAGATGTCGGCTACGGATTGCAATTGTCTCGACAGTTTTCCTTTGGAATGGCTCTTCGATACATTAATTCGAACTTAACCAATGGAGTGAATGTTGCCGGAACAGATACACGAGCAGCTCAATCTGTTGCTGCAGATGTTTCAGCTTATTGGTTTAAAGACGATTTAAGAATTTCAGATTACGATGCAACCTTAAGAGTTGGAGCAAGTATTTCAAACTTAGGAGCAAAAATGTCTTATTCAGATAACGATGAAAGTGATTTTCTTCCCTCCAATTTACGATTGGGATCTTCTTTACAATTAGATTTTGATGCTTACAATTCAATGACTTTTATATTTGAAGCAAATAAGTTGTTAGTTCCTACTCCCCCTACTTATTTAATTGATTCTACCGGTACGGTAGCAATCGATCCTGCAGGAAATCCTGTAGTTGCTTCCGGTAGAGACCCAAACGTAAGTATTGCTAGTGGCGTCTTTGGTTCCTTTAATGATGCTCCTGGCGTGGTTACGGCGATAAATAATGATGGTTCTGGTGCTGTAGTGGAAAACGGAAGTATACTGAGAGAAGAGTTAAGTGAGATAACACTTTCTGCGGGTGTTGAATATTGGTATGACGAACAAGTTGCAGTGCGATTGGGGTACTTCTATGAAAATCCTTTAAAGGGAAATAGAAGGTATTTAACTGCGGGTGTTGGATTCAAGCTCAGCGTTTTTCAATTTGATGCATCTTATTTGATTGGGAATGCACAAACGAACCCTCTTGCAGGATCAGTTCGGTTTACGTTAGGGTTTAATTTTGATGATTTTGCCGGACAAAATGAGGATAAATAGTGAAGGTTAGAGTTGGTTTTGGATTCGATGTACATCAATTAGCAGAAGGCGAAGATTTCGTGTTAGGAGGAATTTCCATTCCTCACACAAAAGGAACCTTTGGCCACTCTGATGCGGATGTCCTGATCCACACTATTTGCGATGCTTTATTAGGAGCAGCTAACTTGCGAGATATAGGATTTCACTTTCCTCCTAGCGATAATCAATATAAAGGAATCGATAGCAAAATCTTATTGAAAGATGTGGTGAAGTTACTGGCCGACAAGGGCTATAAAGTCTCCAACATCGACTCTACTATTGCTTTAGAGCAACCAAAAATAAATCCACATATACCCGCCATGAAAAAAGTATTGGCTGAATGCATGGATATTGACGAAGACGATTTGTCGATTAAAGCGACCACCACGGAACGGCTAGGTTTTGAAGGTAGGGAAGAAGGTGTTTCTGCGTATGCTACCGTGCTAATCTATAAAGATTAAGAGTTTTACCTCTATTCTTAATCAATTGTTTATTTTACACATAAAGTGCTTCTTATGAAGGAAAATCAAAATATAACCATTCAATATACTTCTTATTCCAATTATTCTGAGCTAGACGTCGCAGATCGCGAAGTTTTAGATAAGGCAGTAGAATTATCTGCCAATGCATATGCACCATATTCAGACTTTAATGTTGGTGCGGCTGTACTTCTAAAAAATGGAGAAATAGTGGGTGGGTCTAATCAGGAGAATGCTGCATACCCATCGGGGTTATGCGCCGAACGTGTAGCTTTATTTTCGGCCTCTGCGAATTATCGTGATGAAATAATGCAAACTATTGCGATATACGCAGCTTCCGAAACGACAGCTCAAAAACAAATTTCACCATGTGGCTCGTGCAGACAAGTTATGGTGGAATATGAGGTGAAACAATATAGTAACCTTAGGGTTTTGTTGATGAATTCAAGTAAAGAGGTTTGGGAGTTTAACAGTTGCAAAGATTTACTTCCTTTGGCCTTCGATTCAACTGCATTGAAAAAGCAGTAATAAAGTAAAAAACAAACCTTTTTATACTAAATTTGTCAACCACATTTTTGAGCGACTATGGCAACAAAAACTACAACAAAAAAGGCGAAGACAAGCGCCAAAAAAGCAGATAAATTTGATAAAGCAACCTACCTTAAGTGGTACGAGTCCATGCTTTTGATGCGGAAGTTTGAAGAGAAAGCAGGTCAGCTTTACATTCAACAAAAAATTCGTGGATTTTGTCACTTATACATTGGACAAGAAGCATTAGTTGCAGGAGCTATTTCCGCTACAAAACCGACCGATAACTACATAACGGCATACAGAGACCATGCACATCCAATTGGATTGGGAATGGACCCGAAGTACGTAATGGCGGAATTGTATGGTAAAGAAACAGGTTGTACCAAAGGAAAAGGTGGATCGATGCACATGTTTAGCAAGGAATTAAATTTCTTTGGTGGTCATGGAATTGTTGGTGGCCAAATACCAATGGGAGCTGGTATTGCTTTTGCAGATAAATACAAAGGAAACGATAATGTAACCTTGTGTTACATGGGAGATGGAGCTGTTCGTCAAGGTGCTTTTCACGAGGCGTTAAACATGGCTATGTTTTGGAAGTTACCGGTGATTTTTATCATTGAGAATAACAACTATGCAATGGGAACTGCGGTAGATCGAGTTTCTAATGTAACGAACCTGAACATAATGGCAGAAGGATATGAAATGCCAAACGAACAAGTAGATGGCATGGCGTGTGAACCAGTGCATGAAGCAATTGAAAGAGCGGTCACAAGGGCGAGAAAAGGAGACGGGCCAACGTTGTTGGAGATGAGAACTTACCGCTATAAAGGTCACTCGATGTCTGATCCTGCAAAGTACCGAACAAAGGAAGAATTAGAAGAGTACAAGACCTTAGACCCAATTCAAAACGCACTTCAAGTTATTAAGAAAAAAAAGTATGCAACTGATGCTGAGTTGAAGGATATACAGGATAAGGTTAAGGCACAAGTTCAAGAATCGATTGACTTTGCCGAGGAATCTGCTTATCCTGACGCTTCGGAATTGTACACAGATGTGTACGTTCAAGAAGATTACCCGTACATTAAAGACTAAAACCAAAAACAAGATTTTGTTATGGCTGAGATAATAAGAATGCCCAAATTGAGTGACACTATGGAAGAAGGTGTTGTTGCAACATGGCATAAGAACGTAGGAGATACTGTTGAAGACGGCGAGTTATTGGCCGATATTGAAACGGACAAAGCAACCATGGAGTTCGAATCTTTTCAATCTGGGGTAATTTTATACCATGGAGTTAAAGAGGGTGAAACTGCAGCGGTAGATTCTATTTTGGCAATTGTCGGTGAAGAAGGCGAAGATTATTCTTCGTTGGTGGAAGAAAATAAAGACAATTCAAAAACAGAGGAGAAGAAAGAGGAAGAAAAAGGAGAGTCAAAAGACAATAATTCAGATAAGCCTGAAGCCAAAGCCACTGATAAGAAGGTTGACACGTCAGATGTAAATGCTGTAATCATCAAAATGCCCAAATTAAGCGATACCATGACCGAGGGAACGGTAGCTTCTTGGGTGAAGAATGAAGGAGATTCTGTAGAGTCAGGAGAAATCTTGGCAGAAATTGAGACGGATAAGGCAACCATGGAATTTGAATCTTTCGAAGATGGTGTGTTGCTTTTCCAAGGAGTGAAGGAAGGAGAATCCGCTCCAGTAAATGCCATTCTAGGAATAATTGGTGAAAAAGGTGCAGACTATCAAAAGTTAATTGATGCTTTTGACGCGAAAGTAGATTCGAAAGAGGAACCTAAGAAAGAAGAAAAATCAACGACAGAAGAGACAACAAAAGAGGAATCTAGTCAACCAACTGCGCCTAAGGCTCAATTGAATTCCGATGGAAGGGTGAAAATTTCACCATTGGCACAGCGATTAGCGAATGAAAAGAACATTGATGTTTTTACACTTGATGGTTCAGGTGATGGTGGAAGAATCATCAAAAGAGACATAGAGAACTATCAACCATCAGCCCAAACTAAGGCGACGGGAAGTGCTGCTCCTCAAGCTCCTTCAGGAGTGGAGAGTTTTGAAGATACAGCAGTTTCTCAAATGAGAA
>Ga0307983_1000350_pt1 | contig 23973 bp, 24 predicted proteins | sample OrgLakmetagen991_FD_201845 | JGI IMG/M metagenome (GOLD analysis project Ga0307983, IMG submission 201845) | Saline water microbial communities from Organic Lake, Antarctica - #991 | ecosystem: Environmental > Aquatic > Non-marine Saline and Alkaline > Saline | place: Antarctica: Organic Lake...
TCATATCATAAACAATTAGAATTAGTTATAAAAAATTATAAGAGTGCTGTTTTAGAAATAGAAATAGGTAATAGTTATTAAATTTCCTTTTTTATATGTGTTTAACAAAAAATATTTACCTTTTATTTTAACTATTCCAAAATTTTTTAAAAAAACAAAATTTAATGGTCAGCACTATTGGGAGATGGGGAATAGGGGATATTCTGTTAGAAAAATTAGAAAAAAATTTTAAGATTGTATCAGAGGAGAAACCAGTCCTAAATTCCTATCATTATTTCTTTGTCTTAGAAAAAAGGTAGATATTTTTAATATTGACAAAAGATTTCCTAATGATATAATATATATTGGTTAGATAGGGATTCCCCCAGATCTAAAAAATCAGAACCATATAAAAAATGAAAATTACAACATTAGGAATTTTTTCCTTGCTTTCATTAGCCTTAGCGCCCTTGACGCTCAAAGCTATTCAAATAGCAGAGAAAAAAATCAATTGTCCATTTGTCTACATGACACAAGACAAGGAGATCATGAAAGTTTTAGACTCTAAGGGAAAAGAAATTTTTCCTGAATCACTAGATGATCTTGAGTACTATGAAGCTGTCTGGGTAAGTCCAAACTACAAGTAGGAACTCACAGAGCCACTAATTCTAAGTAATTAGTGGCTTTTTTTTATTTGCTCAAAACCCTAAAACATGATATATTTTCTCGTATTGCAGCTGTAGCTCAGGTGGTTAGAGCGCGTCACTGATAATGACGAGGTCGTAGGTTCGAGTCCTTCCAGCTGCACCAAGTAGAGAGTGAGTTCAAGCACTCGGGAAGGGTTAATATTAAATATTTTGAATATCCTCAATAAATTTATCTATGGTTTTAGATGAGTATGTTTTTGTATTAAATTCAGTATCTAATTTTCTTGATTTTATTATATGTGCCATTGCATTATCTGTTATTAAAAAACTCGCATAAGGTAAGATGATAGATAGATTTTCAGTATCACCTATATCATTCGTTGTCATATTTTTCTTATCCATCAAAACGCTAGAAATTATTGTCGAACTTATTTTATCAATTGGTAGAGCATAGAAATAATCTGACGATAAAAAGTCTTTAGTTAATTCAATTAATTTTTTCTGATCATTTATCCCCGAAATACTTTTTAATTCTATAATGGTATATAGGTGGTGATACCAAGAGTCGTTTACGTCAAAATCTAAATTTAAGTATCCGTATTGCCCAATATTTTTGTTAATAGATATTTGAAGAGCATATTTACCACCATCTTGTTCTGATTTTAATAACGCTTCATACGACAAACTTAAATCTTCCACTTCTTTTTTTCTTCGAATCAGATCTTCCAACAGAAACTCCCTTTGAGGTTTTTTTGTTTGTTCTCTCAATACAACAACTTTAAAACCAAAATTAGTTCTACTTTTTTCCTTCTTTCGTGTTTCTAATAATATATCAGTATTTTTAAATATAAATTTGTGTTCCTTATTTAGAAAACAATGGACCATTGTTTTTACTTGTTCTTGTCGAATTTGCCACATCGATATTTGAAAGCCTTTGCTCAGAGTGAGTAAAATATCATCACTCTCTTCTAAAGAATTACCTTGAGAGTATTCGCTTCGTTGTCCAGAAAAAGGACAAATTATTTTGCCGTCATTTACCTTCTCTTTTAATAATTCAAAAAGAAGTACAAACTTGTCATCAGTTTTATTTTTAATAGAATCTCTGATATTGATGACGATGTTTGTGTCTAACCAAATAATTTGTGGTGTGTGTTTATATTCTTCGTACTCTATCTTTTTCATAATCATTTATTAAATAATGCCCTAGTTGTAAGACATGAGCAATTTAATCATAGAATAACATTGTTGTAGTTTAATACAACGTTTTATGATACTATTGATTCATGCAAAACGATGCTAAGAAATTGGGAGAAAATCTCAAAACACTTAGAACAAAGAAAAATATCACACAGACAGGATTAGCTAAAATTCTTGATGTTGATAAATCTTTTATAAGCAATATTGAGAAAGGAAAAAACAATCCCACCCTTTCAACTATTACCAACCTAGCCAAAGCCCTAGAGGTTTCAACTAATAAATTATTAAAATAATATTATGAAAAAAGAAAAAACAAGTTTAAATAGTAATTTTCATAAAGCACATAGGGCCAAAAATGATGAGTTCTATACTCAGATTATTGATATTGAAAAAGAGTTAAAGCATTATAAAGAACAATTTAGAGGCAAGGTTGTGTATTGTAATTGTGATGATCCTTTTGAAAGTAATTTTTTCAAATATTTTGCCACTAGTTTCAATGCTCTTGGGTTAAAACAATTAATTGCAACAAGTTATAAACCATCTCCGATTGCTAATACTCAATTAGGATTATTTGGTGAAGGTAAGACAATAAAACAATCAAAGGGACGTCCAAAAGCTACTGCTAACAAATTTATTATCAACGAAGTAAAAGATCTTGATGGGGATGGTGCTTTTGACATACGAGATATTGCTGAACAATTAAAAGCAAACAAAAACAATGAGTGGACACCAATGGAGGGAGATGGAGATTTCAGAAGTGAAGAAAGTATTGAACTTTTAAAACAGGCTGATATTGTGGTTACTAATCCACCGTTCTCATTATTTAGAGATTATGTTTCTCAACTAATCGAATATAAAAAGAAGTTTTTAATTATCGGAGACCAAAATGCTGTTACATACAAAGAAACTTTTAAATTAATTCAGGAAGACAAATTGTGGCCCGGATATGATAACGGAGGAACAAAATGGTTTCAAGTTCCCGATGATTACGACATATCAACAGAAACTAGAAAAAAAATAGAGAACGGAATTAAATATTTTAGCATGGGTCGTATTATGTGGTTTACGAACTTAGATACAGAGAAAAGACATAAAGAGATGACCTTATATAAAAAGTATTCTCCAAAAGAATTTTCAAAATATGATAACTACGATATTTTAAATGTAGATAAAGTAGCAGATATTCCTATGGATTATAAAGGGGTGATGGGTGTGCCTATTACATTTGTCGATAAATACAGCCCAGAACAATTTGAGATTTTAGGAATAGCTAATTCTGCAAGATGGATTAATTATGAATGCTACACTCTGATTGATGGCAGAAAAATCTATAATAGAATTTTAATTAAAAATAAAAAACCACAAAAATAATATGAAAAAAGGAATTATATACATAATGACAACAGCAGTTTCAGGTTTGATCAAAATAGGTCAAACTGGAACTAAAAATTATCCAGAGAGAATGAGGTTTTTAGAAGCAAACGGATATTCTAACGTATCAGGATTAAAAAGATTTTTTGCAATGGAAATTGATGAGTATATTGATAAAGAAAATCTAATACATGAAATTTTTAGTAAACACAGAGTTGGAGATAGTGAGTTATTTGCTTTAGATTACGAACTGGTTAAACAGCTATTACTTTCTTTTGATGGAGATATTATTTACCCAGAAAATATTGATAAAGAGAAAGAGTTTGATAATGTTTCAGAAGTTAGAACTCAAAGTGGTTTATTTAGTTTTTATAAAAAAGGTTTGAAAAATGGTGATGAAGTTATTTTTATTCAAGACAAAAATATAACAGCGAAAGTTTGTGGAGAACGAGAAGTTGAGTATCAAGGACAAACTTGGAAATTATCACCTCTCACCTATAAGATTTTTGAAGAAAAAGATGAGTTAAACTCAAGTGGTGCATACCAGGGTGCAAATTACTTTGAATATCAAGGACAAAAATTAAAAGATTTACCAGATATTAATTAATAAAAATATGGAAATAAATTTACACAAAATAAAAATTGCAGATATTGTAAAAGACTACAAAGATAGTGAGGAGGAAGGTGTAATTGCATATGGAGGTAAATTAGATGTTCGTCCTAAATATCAGAGAGAGTTTGTATATAGCGGAAAACAAAGAGATGAAGTAATCAGAACTGTTAAAAATAGTTTTCCTTTGAATGTGATGTATTGGGTTAAAAAAGAAGATAGTAATTTTGAAGTTCTAGACGGACAACAACGAACAATTAGTATTGCTCAATTTGTAAACGGAGATTTTTCAATTGAATTTGATGGAAGAATCGCAATGTTCCATAACTTAACAAAAGAAGAGCAAGATAAAATTTTAAATTATGAATTAATGATCTATCATTGTGAGGGAAATGATAAGGAAAAATTAGATTGGTTTAAAATAATTAATATCGCAGGAGAAAAACTATTTCCTCAAGAACTAAGGAATGCTGTATATACTGGACCTTGGTTGTCTGATGCAAAACTTAAATTTAGTAAATCAAATTGTGCCGCATATTTGCTTGCGAATGATGGAGGTCAATTAATAACAGGTTCTCCTATCAGGCAAGAATATCTAGAGACTGCACTATCTTGGATAAATAATGAGGAGATTGAGGAATATATGGCAAAAAATCAACATGATAAAAATGCAGATGAACTATGGCAATATTTTCAGAAAGTAATTCATTGGGTTAGAGAAGTATTTCCTAATTATCGAAAAGAAATGTCGGGTGTTAACTGGGGTGAGTTGTACAACGAATTTAAAGATAAAAATCTTAATTCTGAAAAATTAGAGAAAGAAATCAAAGAGTTAATGCAAGATGAAGATGTGACAAAAAAGTCAGGTATCTATTCTTATGTACTTACTCGCAAAGAAAGATATCTTTCAATCCGTGCTTTTACCCCAAACATGAAACGAGAAGCCTACGAAAAACAAAGTGGTATCTGTCCTGCATGTAAAGAAGAATTTCAAATTGGAGATATGGAAGCTGATCATATTAATCCTTGGCATGATGGAGGTAGAACTACTGCTCAAAATTGTCAGATGTTGTGTAAGGAGGATAATAGGATTAAGTCTGGGAAATAAAATATATGAATTCAATCACAATAATAATTGTAGGGATAATATCGTTCGCACTGCTTGTAATAGGTTTTCGCAAGAAACTAAAGAAGGCAAGTTTTGAGATTTATAAGTTTTTTAAAGTGAGTATCGAAACCCATTCACCTGTAGGTGCTAATAAAAATCAAAATACGAAGTTGGATAAATCTTCAATCCGAATATTGTTTATTGATGATAATAAATTTCCAATTATCGAAAACCTTAAAAATGCTGGGTATACTGTTCAATGGATTAAAGACATTAAACACATTGAGGAGGTGAAAGTTACGGACTCACACATCCTTTTTGTTGATTATAAGGGTGTTGGGAAAAATTTATCTCAAAATAAAGAAGGTGTGGGTATTTGCAAAATGCTGAAAGATAAATATAAAAAATCTAAATATGTTGTTCTATGTACTGGTGAGAGCATTCCCAATGAACTACTAAAAGAAATTAAATCTATATCGGATGCAATAGTACCAAAATCGCTGGAAACTACTGATTTCATTAACATTATCAATGAAGCTATGGAGAAAATTGAAGTATGAAGTATGAAGTAAGAAAAAATGATGACGAGATAATACTTTCGGACACTTCTAATGCTATTAGAAGAGATTATAGTCGTAATTTTTCTTACGATGGAGCTGAATATTTTATTTATCTTGAAGCGGAAAGTGGTGATGAGAAAAAGTCCACGGCAATCAGAAGGAGATTTTTTGATATTTTAGAAAATGTATCTAAAAACTTTATTGAGGAACAGCGTGATAGATTTAATAAATATAATCACATAATTCAAACTATTGCTGCTCAGATTTCACAAAAGATGGACGGTTATTTGGGTAATGAAAAATGGCACAGTTCAGATTATTCTGAAACTCTAAAAAAAATAGGGGATATATCCTCTAATAAAAAAGATCAGAACAACAAGCTGGTTCATTATTTCAATAAAATGTCACTAGATTTAAAAAGTCACATAGAAGGCTGGGAAATTATTTATATTAAAGATGATTACACTCCAAAGTGTATTGAGGTTTCTTTAAAAAAAGCTATATTAAATCAATATTCATCTTTTGCCGAGGAGTTCGACGAAGCAGGAATTCAAATTAGTTTTTCAGATCATTTTTCTGAAGAATCTACAGTTTTTTTGGACAAAAGGTTATTTAGCTTAATCATGTATAACTTTTTTTCTAATGTGCTTAAGTATTCTATGCCAGAAGAAACTGTCAGGTTTAATTATTCAGATGAGTCAAAAAGTTTAGATATTTCAATGTATTCTATAAAGATAGAGCGGAATGAAATTGAGGATCTTTTTAAAGATGCAGTGCGTGGTTTAAATGCAAACAGTGTATCAAGTGCTGGAAATGGTACGGGAATGTATGTGATTAAAAAAGCACTTTATCTTATGAATTTTCCAAATATGTATATTACCGCTCATAATTCTAAAGACAAAAGTTTTGGCGACATTACATATTATGAAAATCATTTTAAATTTATTTTATTAAAACAAGATTGATTTTCCCATTCTTCAAAACCAACTCACTACTCACACAACCCAACACAGACCTCTGTTCTAACACAGACCCCTCTTTCAAAACAAATTCTGCATAATCTCTTAAATCTATTGTCTCAATCTTTTCAGTTCTCTTTTTTCCTAAAAACATAGCCTGCAGTTTCTTGAATTTCTGTATCTCGGCATTCAATTTAGAGTTTAATTCAACCTCATCTAAACTTATTGTCTTTATCATCTTAATTAAAGCTTCGATAAGATTGTTTTCATTTATAGCAGGATTCTTACATTTCCTATCTTTTGATTTTGTGCACCGATAATAAACATGCCTGTTTACCCCTCCGTTCTTTAGCTTTTTAAACTTTTCATCTGCAGTAATTCCAGAACCACAAACTCCACATTTCATAATTTTAGTAAAAGCAAATTCTTTTCCTTGTGATTTTATTACTTGAGATTTAATTGAGTTTCTTGCCTCATCAAATAATTCTCTTGTAATAATTGGCTTATGTTTCCCCTCATACCAATTACCACCACCTTTAGGAAATTCAAATCTTCCGTAGTAGAAAGTGTTACTAACTAACATGAACAAGTTGCCAAGACTCAAATGATATCCATTTCTTGTTTTGAAATCGATATCATATTGTAACCATGCATGAACTTTTGAAACACTCCATTTTTCATAAGCTATTTTTTCAAAAATTTGTTTAACAACATGACCTCTGTCTGGATCTATTTCAACCTCACATTTAGCATTTCTATCATTAACTTTTCTATATCCTGTTGGAGGAACTGCTGGCCACAAACCCATTTCACACCTCGCTCGCAATCCTCGCTTAATATTTATTACCTTGTTGTCATTCTCAAGCTTTGCTTGAGAACATAAAATCATTAAGAGGAACTTATCACTCGGTGAATTGGTAAATGTCTGACCAAAGGTTTTAATTTGCATTAATTTATTCTGATCTATTCGGTCTACAAGTTTTCCAAGATCACCTGCATTTCTGGATAGTCTGTCTGGTGCCCAAGTAATAATCCCATTAAATATTCCAGTATCAATATCTTTAACAATTTCTTCAAAAATAGGCCTTGTTCCTGATTCTTTTGCAGAATGTGACTCTTTTCTAATTTCAACAATATTAAGCTTTTCATGTTCAGCAATTTGAGCCATTTCTTTGATTTGAGAATCAATGGACAATGCTTGCTTTTCCTCTGTTTCGGTCGATTTACGAGCGTACAGACAGTATTTTAGGGTGGTTTGATCTATATCTGCCATATATTATTAATGACAGAGAATACTAGTCTTGCTAAGCTTTGCAGTGCTTAAAATACATAGCATACTCATGTCTAAAATAAGCCTTATTTTTCAACAAAAGTTACATATGGTTGTAACCTTATATGTGCAACATGTGTCACTTTTGTCACTTTTTATATATCTCGAGAAGGGTCGATTTGAATATTAAAAATAGGTAAATATACCTTACAGGGCAAGGTATCTAAAAGTCGCATCTCGAGAAGGTGCACCAAAATAGATAAATCTTAAGATACAAAAAATCTTTGTCAACTTATCTAAAGCCCTAGAATAGCACCTAAAACAAAGACCTTTTCAAGAGAAATCTTGACGGGGTTTTTTGGTATTGTGTACTTCTCTATTGTGGATATTTTATAAGAACAAGAAGGTTTTAGGCTGTATAATAGATAATATAAAGAGGTAAATATTCAGCACATCGTAATCAAGAATTTAAATAAGGCCTGCAATGAAAATTGAGGTTTTATTTTCTTGATAGATAGTATTTAATAGTTTAAGAATTTTCATTATGGATAAAATTGTAAACATCAGAAAAAGAGGAGGAAATATAAGTGATTTTGATTTATCTAAAATCAAAAAAGCTATATTTGGAGCAATGACTTCTACCAAAAATGGTACCGAAGAAGATGCTGATGCAATTTCAAAAAAAACTTATGAAAAAGTTCTTAAACTATCTAATGATAAAGACTCTGAAGGAGTTGTCATAGAGGGGTGCAAGGGATACTGCCCTACCGTAGAAGAAATTCAAGACTTAGTTGAAGAAGAACTTATGAATAGTAATTTTCATGATGTTGCAAAAAACTATATTATTTATAGAGAACAAAGATCAAGAGAGAGAAGAAGAGATATATTCAAAAGAAGAGTTGCTCTAAAACCAAATGAATATCCGGAGCTTTTAGAGTATGTTGATGCGGTTAGACATTCTTATTGGATTCATACAGAATTTAATTTTACTGGAGATATTCAAGACTTTAAAGTGAATATAAATGATGTTGAGAGAAGTGCTATAAAAAACTCTATGTTAGCTATTGCTCAAATAGAGGTGTCTGTTAAAACATTCTGGGGTGACCTCTATAAGAAGATGCCTAAACCTGAAATAGGAGCTGTTGGAGTAACCTTTGCTGAAAGTGAAGTAAGACATCAAGATGCCTATTCTCACCTATTAGAAATACTAGGTCTTAATGAAGAGTTCTCAAAGATTAAAGATAATCCTGTTTTAATGAACAGAGTTAATTATCTTGAAAAATCAATAAAGAATTATCAAAGTGATGACCCTAGAGAATATGCACAATCAATATTACTATTCTCATTGTTTATTGAGCACGTATCACTATTTTCACAATTTTTAATAATGATGGCATTTAATAAGCACAAGAACCTATTCAAGGGCATATCAAATGCTGTTGAAGCAACATCAAAAGAAGAGCAAATACATGGCCTCTTTGGTATAGACTTGATTAATATAATAAAAGAAGAGCACCCAGAGTGGTTTGACTCTGAACACAATGAATTCATCATTCAGTCATGTAAGGAAGCCTTCGAAGCAGAAAGCGCACTAGTTGATTGGATATTCGAAGATGGAGAACTTGATTTTTTACCCAAAAATGTAGTTATTGAATTTATAAAAAACAGATTCAATGATTCACTAAAAAGTATTGGCTTACCAAAAGTCTTTGAAACAGACGAGAAACTACTTGATGAGACAGAATGGTTTGACGACGAGGTTATAGCAACAAAACATGGAGACTTCTTTGTAAAAAGATCCATAAATTACAATAAGAGAAGTAATAGTGTAACAGGAGAAGACTTATTTTAGAAAATAATTAAAAACATCAATATGAAATGGCTAAATGAAAATAGTAGAAAATTCCTAGAAAAAGGATACTTAATAAACGGACAAACTCCTGAAGACAGAATCAGATTTATTGCTGATAGAGCTGAAGAAATTTTAGGAATGAAAGGTTTTGCAGATAAGTTCTATGGGTATATGGAAGAGGGTTACTATTCCCTATCTTCTCCTATTTGGTCTAACTTTGGTCTTGAAAAAGGTCTTCCAATTAGTTGTTTCTCTTCATATGTTGATGATAACATGGGTCAAATTCTGTACTCACAAGCCGAAGTTGGAATGATGAGTAAGCTTGGTGGTGGAACATCTGGATTTTTTGGAGCATTGAGAGGTCGTGGTTCTGCAATTACAAACAACGGAGAGTCATCAGGATCAGTTCACTTCATGAGACTCTTTGAAATGATGGTTGATGTTGTTAGTCAGGGATCAACAAGAAGAGGAAGATTTTCTCCATACCTCCCTATCGAGCACCCAGATGCAAATGAATTTTTAGATATTGGAACAGAAGGTAATCCAATTCAAGAACTAACTCATGGAATAACCGTGACAGACAAATGGATGAACGAGATGGTTGATGGAGACTTTGAAAAAAGAACACTTTGGGCAAAGGTTCTACAAAGAAGAGGAGAAATGGGTTATCCATATATTTTCTTCACAGACAATGTTAATAATGGAACTGTTGATGTATATAAAGACAAAGAATTAAAAATCCATGGAAGTAATTTATGTTCAGAGGTTCTTCTTCCAACAAATGATGATTGGTCATTTGTTTGTGATCTATCTTCAATGAACCTATTACATTTTGACAAATGGAAAGATACAGATGCTGTAGAAACTTTAGTATATTTCCTAGATGCTGTAATGACAGACTTCATAGACAAACTTGAAATAATGAGAGATTCTGACAGTAAGGAGAAAAAACAAGCATTTAATCTTATGGAGAGAGCCTATAACTTCGCTGTAGACAACAGAGCTCTTGGACTTGGCGTTCTTGGATGGCACTCACTTCTACAATCAAAAATGATTCCTATTGAGAGTTTAGAAGCGAATAAATTAAATGTAAAAATATTTAAACTGATTAAAGAAAAATCTTATAGAGCCTCAGAAGAATTATCTAAAAAGTTTGGAGAGCCAAAAATATTAAAAGGTTATGGAAGAAGAAACACAACATTAAATGCTGTTGCCCCAACAACATCATCTGCCTTTATTCTAGGACAGGTTTCTCAAAGTATTGAACCAACTTGGTCTAATTGTTATGTAAAAGATATTGCAAAAATGAAGGTAACAATTAAGAACAAGTTCTTAAAAGATCTTCTGGAGAAAAAAGCAATGAACACAAAGGAGACATGGAGAAGTATTAGAGAAAATGATGGCTCAGTACAACATCTAGACTTCCTTACGGAAAAAGAGAGGGCTGTATTTAAGACATTTCCAGAAACTGACCAAATGACACTTATAGAACAAGCTGCCACTCGTCAAAACTATATTGATCAAGGTCAGTCTCTAAACCTAATGATTAACCCACTAACCCCTATTAAAGACATTAACAACTTCTACATACAAGCATGGAAGCTGGGAATAAAAACTCTGTACTACCAACACAGCATGAATGCTGCACAAGAACTTACTCGAAAGAAGGCTCAGACGTGTACTAGTTGTGAAGGATAGGTTATAGAATTAAAAATACCACAGAAATTATCTGTGGTATTTTTAATATTTATTTAAGAGATAATAAAAAATCACCTCTCGGTGATTTTTTTCTTTACTTAGATTCTTTTGCTCTTTTAATAAATGCAGATAGTCTTGATTTCTTTCTAGATGCATTATTTTTCTTGATAGTGTTTTCTTTAGCAGCTTTGTCTAGTGCTTTGTATGCTGTAGGAAGTAACTCTTCTGCCTTATCTACCTCACCTCCTGAAACAAACTTTTCAATACTCTTAATAATATCCTTAACATTTCTTCTTCTTCTAATATTAAAAATTCTTTTCTTTTCAGAACCTCTTAGTGCTTTTTTTGCTGATTTAATTATTGGCATATGTGAGACATACTTTAGCAAATTTATAGATAAATGCAAGAGAATATACAAGTTAACCAGTTCCCTTCTTTTAAAAAACAGGTAAAATAGATAGTATGATTAGTCATATATCAGGAACAATAATACATAAAGATCTAGATCACTTAATAATTAGTGCTAATGGCATTGGGTATAAGGTGTTTACCTCAAACAATACTGGTGCTGACTCAATAATAGATGAACATATATCATTATGGACTCATGATGTTGTTAGAGAACAGAATCGTGACCTTTATGGTTTCATATCAAAAAATGATCTTAATTTTTTTGAGTTATTAATAAACATATCTGGAATTGGTCCTAAGGGAGCTTTGGGTATATTAAACACCGCTCCTGTAGAGGTTATTGTTGAAGGAGTTAGACGTGGAGACACAACCCATTTAGTTAAGGTTGCGGGAATTGGAAAGAAAAGTAGTGAAAAAATAATTTTAGAATTAAGAGATAAATTAGGAAAACTAGAAACAGAAGAGACATCAATGAATATTGTTGATGCAATAGACAGTCTTGTAGCCCTTGGATACTCTGAAAAGGAAGCAAGGGAAAATGTAAAGAAACTAGACAAGGAATTACCTGCAGAAGAATTAATAAAACAATCATTAAAAAATCTTCACTAATTATGAATATAGAAAAAATCTTAAGAAAAATAGAGAGATTTATTCCAAAGAAATTATATAAATTTTTCCAACCTCTGTATCACTATTTACTATCTCTAGCTAGTGCTATTAGATATCGCTTCCCTGCATATTCAAAACTTATAATAGTTGGAATAACGGGAACAAAAGGAAAGACCAGCACTGTTGAGTTTGTAAGAGGAATTCTTGAGGCAAATGGGCATAAGGTAGCTTCTACAAGCACAATACACTTTACTATTGGCGATGAAGAAGTTAAAAACAAATATAAAATGTCTATGCCAGGAAGGTTCTTCATGCAATCTTTTATAAGAAAAGCAAAGAAAGCAAATTGTTCTCATTTAGTACTTGAAATAACTTCTGAGGGTTCGAAGTTTTTTAGAAATAAATGGATACCTCTTGATGCTTTAATATTTACAAACTTAGAACCAGAGCATATAGAAAGTCATGGTAGTTTTGAAAAGTACAAACAAGCAAAACTGAATATTTTAAAAGGGATGAAAAAAGACTCGGTTCTTATCGCAAACAAAGACAGTAAATATTATGAAGAGTTTGTCTCAAGCAATAAATCAAAAAGTGTTACATATTCTTTAGAAGATCTAGATTCAAAAATATCAAACAGAGGAGGTATTGTGTTTCCTTTCAAAGAGATAAGAATTCAATCCCCTCTTCGGGGAGAATTTATGATTTCAAACATGCTAGCAGTTGCGAAGCTTGGATCAGAACTTGGAATGAGTTCTGACATAATTAAAAAAGGTCTTGAGTCTGTAAAAAATATTCCAGGAAGAGCAGAGCAAATAAAAATGGGGCAAGATTTTTATGTGGTGGTTGATTATGCACATACCCCAGACTCTTTAGAGGCTATATACAAATCTTTTCCAAATCAAGATATTATAGGAGTCCTTGGAAACACGGGAGGGGGACGTGATAAATGGAAAAGAAAAGAGATGGCAAAGATTGCAGAACAATACTGTAGCAAAATCATACTGACAAACGAAGATCCATATGATGAAAACCCTATGACAATAGTTCAAGAAATGGCTGATACTATAGAAAAGAAAAAGGTGGAGATAATATTAGATAGGAAAGAAGCCATAAAAACAGCTCTGGAGCGCGCAAATACCCTTTCTGCCGTCATAATAACAGGAAAAGGAACAGATCCTTATATAATGGGTCCAAACGGAACAAAGCTACCATGGAGCGATAAAGAGGTGGTTCAGAGAATACTGAAAAATATACTCTTAGAGAAACAGTTGATTGCTAAATAGGCATATGTGTAGTACTGTTTTTCTTAGATGAAAAACATAGTAGAAATAGAATTCGAGAGGTCTATTAAAATAGACCTAAATATAATAGGTAGAAAAATTACTAAATTTTTTGACAGAGGAAGAGTAAAAGTTAAAATATTTAAAAATATTGATGAAAAGATAGTAGTTAAAATAGAAGGAAAAACTATCCTTCTAAAGAAATTTATCAAAAAAACACAAGGTGCCCTTTCTGAAGGATCACACCATAAATTAAAAAGTATATTGGGAGAAGACTCCCCTAGACTTTTAAAATTTTTTTACTTTTTAAAAATATAAAATAGCTCACATAATCAGAGGCAACCCATCAAGGGTTGCCTTTTTTCTTTAAAAAAGGATAATTACTATATGCCAGAACTACCAGAAGTTCACACAACATCTACCCAATTAAATTCCTTAATTCCAGGAAAGGTAATTTTATCAACCTGGTCAAACTATGAATCTCCTCACTATAAAGGAAAAAAGATTATTAAAGATAATGCTTATTTAAAGCATTTTACTGAAAAAATAACTCAAACAAAAATAACCTCTGTAGAAAGAAGAGGTAAGAATATTTTAATAAATTTAAGTTCAGAAGACGCAATCTTGGTTCACCTTAAAATGACAGGCCACTTACTTGTTGGAGAATATGAGTTTGATAAAAAAATTAATGAATGGAAAGCAAAAAAAGAAGGTCCTTTACAGGACCCATTTAATCAGTACATAAGATTTGTAATTACTTTTTCAGATAACACACATCTTGTTATGTCTGACATGAGAAAATTTGGTAAAATAACACTAATAGAATCCAAGGAAGATTCAGAGAGAGAACTTGGAAAATTAGGAGATGAGCCCTTGGAAAAAAGTTTTACTTTTTATGTATTTAATAATAAGTTGAATAAAAAACCAGATTGGCCTATAAAGAAAACCATAATGGACCAGGAGTTGTTTGTTGGTGTTGGTAATATATATTCTGACGAAGCAATGTGGCTATCAAAAATACACCCAAACTCTATTACATCTTCCCTATCAAAAGACGAAAGGCAAGACTTGTTTAGAAATATAAAAAAAGTACTACGAAGCGGTATTAAGTTTGGAGGAGATTCGATGCAGGACTACAGAAGACCGGATGGAACTCCTGGAAAATTTCAACTAAAGCACAATGTTTATCAGAGAAAAAATGAGTCTTGCTTAGACAAATCATGTAACGGAGAAATTGCAAGAATAGTGGTTGCAGGAAGAAGTTCTCATTTTTGCAACAGTTGTCAAAAATTAATTACTTAAAACATATAGAGCAATACCAGTAGAGACAGAAACGTTCATTGATTCTTTTTGTCCCATCATAGGTATTTCTAATATTTGATCTGATAAATTTAATACCTCCTCATCAACACCTTTTATCTCATTCCCTACGACTAATAATACTTTTTCTTTTTTATTATATTTTGAAATCTCTACTGATTCTGATGATTGCTCTAGAGAAACAATCTCAAAATCATTATCTTTTTTATCTTTTATGTATGAAATTACATCCTCTACATCTTCCCAAGGAATAGTGTTTTGAGCACCTAGTGAAGCTTTGGATATGTCAGATCTTTCTCTTCCAAACCTATCTATCGGAGATGGTGTATAGCCATTTATTATTATCTTTGATACACCAAATGCATCAGCAGTTCTAAATATAGCCCCAACATTATGGGCGCTTCTTATATCTGGCAATATTAATATTATTTCACAAGATTGTTTTTTCATATCTGTATTCATATACTACATCCATGATTCCCTTTTTGCCAGTATACATAGAACAAATAGAAGTTGGTCATATGATAATAAGATTATGTATAGCATTCTTTTTCTTGTATCTAGGAATACGAACAATGACATCAAGAAGAGATATTGTTACAGCATTCTTTCTGTCTGAGAAATTTCCGCTGGCCATGTTTATCCCTTGGATAATAGGAATGTCTTCTTTTTTAATAGGAATATTTTATACCCTTGGACTTATGACTATTACAATATCTATTTTTTCTTTATTTATAATAGTTACAATAATGAAGATGCAAGATGAGGAGGAAGTTTTTCCATATACAGACAAGTTTTTCTATCTATTAATAATAATGATAGTGTCCTCAATGTTTTCTGGTCCAGGATTATTTTCACTAAGTCCTTCTTTGTTGTAATTTGATTTACTCTATAAATGTGTTAATATCTTTTCATATCCGCTCATAGCTCAGTTGGTAGAGCAGCAGCCTTTTAAGCTGACGGTCCTAGGTTCAAATCCTAGTGGGCGGACAAGAAAAAAACACCCTTTAGGTGTTTTTTATTTTTCTAATAACCATTTTTCAAGCAATATATCTGGCCTATTACTTATCCTCATATCTTGTGCGAGAACAGTTAACTCTATCAACCACATCCTTAGTTGATCCTTGCTATACATATCAGCAATATTTTTCCCTTTCTTAAAAACAAAAGGTTTTAATCCTGAATTTTGTGGATCACTAAATCCTTCTGTTTGATTTATTACCTTAACTTGCCACAAAATTATATTAACTAAATCATTAGCATCAATACCACTAGATATTAAATTACAATATTCCATCCATGCTATTTTTTTGTTTTTTAAAAAAACATTTTCAGCAAAATTAAAAAAATTTGGAGAAGGTTTTTTTTCTTCTTTTTTGTTTGTGTTATATTTTTGTATTTTTTCTACATACCTCTCTATCTCAGAAAGATTTTTTTCATCAAAATTATCTTCCGACCAAACAACCACATGTTTTGATTTTTGTAATTCTTCTAAATATGGACTATCGATATTTAACAAACCAATATCAAAAACGTTATGGAGAGATATTATATAAACACCCTCAAACAAACCTTGTGTGTTTAATGTTTGTTTTAAAAACTCTTCCGAAAAGTCTTCTTTTCCTGACTTAAGAATAGACACTTCTGGTTTCTTAGCAACAAGAGATGATATTAATGAGTGTTTTTTTGATCGTACTGTTTGTACATCATTTCCGTGTAAAAAATAAATCATTGCGCTTTTAAATTACCCCAATCCGGACCAACTTCTGCTTTTACAACAATAGGTACATCTGAAGTTTCATTTTTTGGTATAACATTTTCCATAATCTTCAATATTTCTGGAACAACCTCATTAACCTTTTCCTTTTTAATTTCAAATATTAATTCATCGTGTATTTGCAAGATCATAGATACATCTTTTGAAAGATTATTATCCTCTATATATTTACTAACTCTTACCATTGCAATCTTTGTAACATCGGCTGAAGTACCTTGTATTGGAGCGTTGATAGCCATTCTTTCTGCTTGTGCTCGAATATGTGGCATTGGTGATTTAATACCCTTAAAACACCTTCTTCTTCCAAACATTGTTTCAGTATATCCTTTTCTTCCGACTTCTGACTTAACAGTTTCTAGATACTTAGTTAATTCTGTAAAAGTTTCAAAATAGTTTTCATAAAAATCTTTTGCTTCTTTTCTTGAAACACCCAGGTTCTTTTGTAGAGCAACAACTCCCATTCCATACAGAACTCCAAAGTTAATTGCCTTGGCTCTATTTCTCATTGTTTTAGTAATCTTATCTTGTGGAAGACCAAACATATATGATGCTACTGACCCATGAACATCTTCTCCATTTCTAAAAATATCAATAAATTTTTTATCTTTAGATATCATCGCCGCTATTCTCAATTCTATTTGAGAATAGTCACATGCAACAAGAACACTTCCCTCCTTAGACACAAAAGCCGATCTTATTTCTTTACCTCTCTCTGTCTTTACTGGTATGTTTTGAATATTAGGGTCAACAGAAGCCATTCTTCCTGTCGTTGTTCCATGTTGCAAAAGTGTTGGATGTAGTCTTCCGTCTTTACCGACTAGCTTAGGTATAGAATCTATATATGTAGAAGATAATTTTTGTAGTTCTCTGTATTTTAATAAAGGTTTTATTATCTCATGCTGTTCATCCATTTTTTTTAAAACCTCTTCTTTTGTAGATCTTCCCCCAGAAGCCGTCTTTCCTCCTGATTTAACTTTTAAACCTAATTCATCATAGAGAACTTCTCCTAATTGTTTTGGTGATTTAATATTAAACTCATGACCAGCTAATTTATATATTTCTTTTTCCAGAATTATTAATTCTTTATGAATTCTTTTAGACATTTCACCAAGGTGTTTTACATCAAGCTGAACACCTATTTTTTTCATCTTATCAACAATTTTAATTAAAGGTTTTTCTATATCCTCAAATATATTTAATGTGTCTTGCGCCATTAATGATTTTATCAAAAATTCCCTAGCAGAAATTATATCTTTTGTCTTAGTAAACCTATACACCTCTTCTATATCAGGGTTTGTATAGTTTGAATCAACCACCCACAAAAGCACCTTTAGCTCCTTTTCTATTTCAGGGTCTATTTTTTCACCAACCTCATCAACCTCTTCTTTATTAATATCCTGACCTAGCGCCTCATTTAGTCTTGTTCCAAAATTTCTAAATTCAAACTTACTAAATACATTGTGTATATCTTCTATGATTAAATTTTCTTTCCATTCTTTTTTTGGTAGTTCAAATTTAATTGGTGCCCCTAGATGAATTGTTGCCAACACCTTACTAAACTCTGCTTCTTCTTGATTTTCACTAAGTGCATTAAATACTCTTTTAGTAAAACCATTCTCTTTCATATATTCCTCTCCTTTTGCAATAGCCTTAAAAACCCCTTCTATATTTTTGAACTTAATGATTAAATCTGTTCCTGACTTCTCTCCAATTCCTGCTACTCCAGGTATATTATCTGATGGGTCTCCTCGAAGACCCTTAAAATCTATTAATTGCTTTGGCTTAAAACCAAATCTTTCAATTACCTTCTTCTCATTATATAAAACTATATCTTTTAGTCCTTTTCGTAATGTATATACCTTTACATTATTTCCTTTTACAAGCTGTAATGTGTCCATATCCCCTGATGCAATAACTGTTTCAATATCTTTATTATCCTTTACTTGTTCAGCAATAGTTCCAAGAAGATCATCTGCCTCATACCCCTCACAGTCATATATAGGTATTCCAAAAGCCTCAAATATTTCTCTTGAAGATATTATTTGTGATATTAATTCTGGATCTGATTTTTTTCTTCCTGCTTTATACTCTTTAAAAGCGATATGTCTATGGGTTGGTTTTGGTAAATCATAGCAAGCCACAATATAGTCTGGATCTAAATCTTTTATTATAGAAAAAAGCATTGAAATTATTCCATATAATCCACCAGTCGGAACACCTTCTGAAGTGGAGAATTGGGGTAGTGCGTGATACGCACGATGAATTATCGCATGAGCATCAAGGAGAACAAGTTTTTTCTTTTTCTTAGTCATATATAACTAAATTATATCATGAATAATTTAGTCCCTACTCTCTACATCTTTATATTATTGTTGTTATATCAGTTCCTTGTCTTTCTACTCTTATATCTCTAATGGCTATATCATTAGTATGTTCTAAATATATATTTATTAAATCTTTTGGAAGTATTTCTTTTATATTTTCTGGCCACTCTATTATGATAATATTTTCTTTTTTATTAAATTCTTCTTCTAAACCTAAAACTTTTGTTTCTTCAAATGAGCTTAGTCGATAAGCATCTATATGTATTAAGTTTTTATATTTATTTCCATTAATCTTATATTTTTTTTGTATTACAAAAGTTGGACTATTAACAACATCCTTAATACCCAAATCACCAGCAATATTTTGAGTCAGCGTTGTCTTACCTGCTCCTAAATTTCCATAAAAAGCCAAGACTGTGGCATTTTCAGAAACAATGCTTTCTAAATACTTAATTATTTTCTGTGATATTTTTTTAATATCACCTATATTAAATTCCATACATATACCTTATATCTTTTTATTTAAAAAGGAAAGAAAAAAAGCCCCGGTTTCGTTTGAAACGCGGGGCTTGTATATGTTTTTGCCTGTAATTATTTTGAAAGACTTACAGGAAAACCTTTCTTAGCATAAGGATTATGAACATTGTCCACAACATTATTGTTTAAAAGATTTTTCATCTGTTTGTGGTTTAGGAAAATCACTTTTCCCTCATCACGAAGGTGAGACCCGATTTTGATCATTTGATCAAAATCTGACTTATCGTCGCAAGCGACGATTTGGTCTTTGTCCCCTCTTGGAATCACCCTAATGGCAATACTTTTCCCCTGGTATTTATGACCCAGGGTTTTCCAGCGTGTGTTGGATGTGGTGATTGCACTATCGGGAGTAAAAGGCGGTGCCTCTTCAACCTCAATGACAACTGGTTGTTTTACAACAATCTCCTCCTTCTTAGATTCTTCGGAAGATGCTATTGCTTTTTCAATCTTCTCATCAATTTCTTTTTGAGTTATTGAAACACCTGTCTCTGTTTCGTATTTTTCTTCAAAGCCTTTTTTAAAGAAGGAATCTACAAAAAATAGAGATACCAGCAGGATTAGGAGGAGGACGAGGACGATGAGGCTTTTTAGGACAAATGGAAACATTCCTTTGTCCGTCTTAGATATAGGAGTATCTCCTTTTTGAGGAGGAGATACATCCTTCTTTTTTCCACATCTCTGATTCTGGAGCTCTTGGAGCTCTCTTTTAACTCTTTCGAGTTCAGACTGAGTCTCATATTCTTTTAATTCTGCTTTTTTTATCTTCTTTACAGCCTCTTCATTAGAGGCTGTAGCTGTCTTAGCTGTCTTGGCTGTCTTGGCTGTCTTTTTAGCAGCCTTCTTGGCTGTCTTTCTTGGTTGTGTTGTATTGCTCATAATTTATATTTGGTTGTGGTTGAACTACTGTTTACTAGAAACCATTTCTAGATCTAGATATATTATATCACCTTTATTATAAAAGTCAATAGAAAAACAACCAACCTTGGACCCAAGATTGGTTGTTGTCGTAGATAAGTTTTTAGTGCTTTTCTACTATAATATTTTTCTTTGATCAGTAATGCTGCCCTAATGGAATCACTACTGTCTCTAAAGTTCTATCTGTCTCTAGTGGTTTATTTTCCACCTCCTCATTAACCTTAGTCTCAATAATTTCTTCTTTCGAAGTAGTATTGTTTTTAATATCTATCTTTTTACTGTTTGTAATTTTTTCTTTATTACAACAGAACTTATCCTCTTTACAACAAGAAGATTTTTCTTTTGTTGTTTTAGGGATAACCTTCTTGCTTGAATAGGTTTTTGTCGCACTGTCAGTCTTAGGTTTTGGAACCGTTGTTTGTGGTTTCTTGCCTTTGCATACTTTTTTTGTAGGCTTGGGTTTTTCAACCTTCTTTTCCTTAGGGCAACAATCCCGTTTTACAGAATTGTTATTTCCTACTATCACACCAGTGCATGATGCAAAAAATGGAAATATTAAACTAATTGTTAAAAGGACTATTTTCTTTTTCATTTTTGTATATTTGGTTGGTTGTTTGTGTTTCCTAAAAACAATATCATTAATTCCATTAAAGTCAATACCCAAATTATACCTCCCTACTATATTTTCTTCATGATATAATATGTTCATATATGACAATAAGTTTTAATGAAGATAGACAAAAAGCAAGATTATCTCAACTTCACCAAAAAGAGGAGGAGGATTTGGCTATAATATTAGCTCAAAAGTATGGTATTGAATATATCGATCTAACCAGAACATCGATAAAGACAAATGCTTTAAGATTAATTCCTGAAGAAAGAGCAAGAAAAGCAAGAATTGCACCTTTTGATATTATTGGTTCTAGAGTGAAGGTTGGAATAATATCACCAAGGAGACAAGAGATTGTTAATGAAATAAAAGATCTTGAACGAAGAGGTTATATTGTCACTCCTCATATAGTATCAACCACTAGTCTTCAGCATGCATGGACAAGGTACCAGGATATATCTTTTGCCTCCTCTAAAAAAGGTGGTTCCTTAGAGATATCATCAGAAGATATTCAAGAATCGATGGATAAGATAAATACTGTAGACGATGTAAGATTATCTGTTGAAGAGATTATGGGTGAATCAAAATCTTTCAGAGTATCAAGAATTGTGGAAGTGATATTAGGTGGTGCAATGTCTACAGGAACATCTGATGTTCACTTTGAGCCAGAGAAGGACTCTGTAAGTATAAGATACAGAATAGATGGTGTTTTAAGAATGATTTCCTCAATTGACCCCATAACATATAAACTAGTATTATCTAGAATTAAACTTCTTTCTGGACTAAAACTTAACCTTACCGCCGATGCTCAAGATGGTAGATTTAGTGTAGTACTTGGTGAATCAGAAATAGAACTTCGTGTATCACTAATTCCGGGAGCGTACAATGAGTCAATTGTAATTCGTCTTTTAAATCCAGATAATATACAAACTGAAATTACTGAGATGGGTATTCCTGAATATTTAATGGATATACTAATAAATGAATCAAATAGACCTAATGGATTAATATTAAATACAGGTCCTACAGGTTCAGGAAAGACAACAACATTATATTCTTTTCTAAGAAGAAAGAAGGCTCCAGGAATTAAAATAATTACCATAGAAGACCCTATTGAATATCATCTTCCTGGCATAGTTCAGACACAAGTTGATAAAAAGAAAAACTACAACTTTGCCAGCGGACTTAGGTCTGCACTTAGACAAGACCCTGATGTAATGATGGTTGGTGAGATTCGTGATTCAGAAACAGCAGAGATTGCTATTCACTCTGCTTTAACTGGTCACCTTGTATTCTCTACACTTCACACAAACAATGCCGCTGGTGCATTCCCTAGATTAATAGATCTTGGAGTTAACCCAAAAGTCATGTCTTCTGCTATAAATATTGTTATTGCTCAAAGACTTGTAAGAAGACTTTGTCCTCACTGTAAAATAGAGATTGATATACCCGAAGAAAGAAAGGCTGTTATAGAAGAAACTTTTTTCAACACACCTCACAACGACTTATCTAGCATTCCTTCTCATATATATACCGCTGCAGGCTGTGATAAATGTGGAGACTCTGGATACAAAGGTCGTATTGGTGTTTTTGAGGCAGTGAGAACAGATGAATCTGTAGCGAAAGCGCTAGAAGAGAAGCCTAGCTCTAGAGAGATACAAAAAGTAGCAAGATCACAAGAGATATGGACTCTTCAAGAAGATGGTATAAACAAGATTCTAAAAGGAATTACTTCTCTTGATGAATTAGACCGTGTTATTGATATAGAAACAAAAAATACACTTTAGGAAACAATTTTCCTAAAGTGTATAGTTTGCAAATATACCATCTAGTGATATTTTGGTTTTAGATGGTCCAAAACATAAATCTCTAAGCAATACATCATATTCATAGAACATGATGCCGGATGAATTGATAAGGATAGATTCAGCAACGTGCGAAACGCACCAAACCGTCCTCTGCAACGCACCACATAACAAGGCAAAGCTAATTGCTTAGAGATTTATATTTTGGAGTTGTTAATAAACTTTATCTAACTTCTAGTATTCTAACATTTAACTAAAAAATGTCAACACCTAAAGACCAAAAAAGTAATAGTTCTAATCAGGGAGCAATTCATGATAGTGAACTTCGTCCTAAAAAATGGGATGAATACATTGGTCAAGAACACATAAAGAAGAATTTAAATATACTTATTGGTGCTGCAAAAGAAAGAGAACATACTCCTGAACACCTTTTATTCTATGGACCTCCAGGACTTGGTAAGACAACTCTTGCTCATCTTATTGCACACCATACAAACTCTCAGATAAAAATAACTTCGGGTCCCGCAATAGAAAAAGTTGGAGATTTAGCTTCAATACTTACCAACCTATCTACTGGTGATATACTTTTTATAGACGAAATACACAGACTAAACAAATCAGTAGAAGAAGTTTTATATCCAGCAATGGAATCTGGGGTAATAGATATTATAATAGGAAAAGGACCTAGTGCCAGAACTGTTCAGTTGGAACTCCCCTCTTTCACACTTATTGCAGCAACAACAAAACTTGCTATGATCTCCTCACCTCTTAGATCAAGATTTTCTGGAGGAATATTTAAACTAGAATTTTACACAGAGGAAGAAATTTCCAAAATAGTGACTCAAAGCGCTAACAAATTAAACGTTGATATATCGCTAGAGGCTGCAAACAATCTAGCAAAAAGAAGTCGTTCTACTCCAAGAACTGCAAACTACCTATTGAGAAGAGCGAGAGATATTGCTCAAATGGGTAAAAAAACCTTAGATGAAGATGTTGTAAAAGAAACACTTGAATTAATTGGTGTTGATGAAAAAGGTCTTTCCAAAATTGATAATGATATATTAAGAACTATTCATGAAAATTTTAATAATGGACCTGTAGGTTTAGGAACACTAGCAACATCACTTTCTGAAG
>Ga0307983_1000351_pt1 | contig 23962 bp, 22 predicted proteins | sample OrgLakmetagen991_FD_201845 | JGI IMG/M metagenome (GOLD analysis project Ga0307983, IMG submission 201845) | Saline water microbial communities from Organic Lake, Antarctica - #991 | ecosystem: Environmental > Aquatic > Non-marine Saline and Alkaline > Saline | place: Antarctica: Organic Lake...
GCCGGTGGCGATGAATCCTTTTGCGAGCGATATTCAAGTAAATGAACCAGCCGCCGCCCCAGCAACAGAAGCACCGGCAGAAAGCGCGCCAGTGGTAGCGGGAAACCCGTTCGCCAGTAACGACGATCAAACCGCAGACGCAGCAGCAACACCAGCCGCAGCTGAAACAGCGCCAGTCGCAGAATCTGTAAAAGAAGAAGCTGTAGCCGTGAACGAAAATCCGTTTGCAGATATGAGCTTTGGGGAGGAAAAACCAGAAGCTAAAACCGCAGAAGAAAAATCAGAACCAGCGGTCGCCTTCGGTTTTGATACAGAAACTAAAGCCGAAGAAAAAGCTGAACCTGAAGTAAAAGTGGATGAACCAGTAAAAGAAGACGTGGTTGAAAAAGCCGAAGAAAAGAAGCCAGAACCGAAAACAAAAGCATCATCAACGAAAGGAGATGGCAGCAGCCCGCTATCCTCACTTGAAAATATTAAAGCAGAAATTGCCGGCTTTGTAGCCACGCACAACCAGAACGTTGAAGATTATAAAGCTGAGATTAAGGCTCTAGAAGCTAAGATTAACGGCGAAAAGAATCTGCTTAAAAAACGAAAACAAGAATTTAAAAATATGCTCGGTGAAATTGAAGCCTTAACCGAAGACTTTACACCCCATAGCGACAATTCAAATTCTGAGGAAAACAACAACCAAAACAACAAACCAAAACGAAAACGTAATCGCAATAAAAAACAAAATCAAGGTGCGGATTCCCACCAAAACCAAGAAGCACAAGACGCTTAAACGGTAAGTTAAATAATAAGAAAAAACCCCTCCTGAAAATCAGGAGGGGTTTAGTTTTGAAATCGACCGCTCAGGCCGGTTCAAAATGCGCAGAGCATTAATTATGCACCGTTAACCGCTTCTTTAAGATTTTTACCAGCTTTGAAAGTAGGTACTTTTGAAGCTTTGATTTGAATCTTTTGAGACGGATTCTGTGGATTTACTCCAGTACGAGCCGCTCGGTGAGATACTTTGAAAGTACCGAAACCAGTAATAGTTACTTGTTCACCATTTGTAAGTTCACCTGAAATAGTATCGATGAAAGCTTCAAGAGCGTCTGCAGCAGATTTTTTAGTTAAACCAGCTCGATTTGCGATAGCGGTAATAAGATCACCTTTTGACATGTTTCTGTGGGATTAAAAAATATGACGTCCTAATTCTAACCACCCTTAAACCCCTTTGGCAAGGGAATTTATAAGTTTTCCAAGTTACCAAAGAAAATAAATATGTTATTTATATAAAATAAAGCCTTAGCCTAGACCATAGCTGGAGCGCCAGAATTTGACTTCCCTTGCCTTGATCGAAGAACCATTACGATTGGCATCACTCCCACTCTACCGTCTCTCGCAGAGCGATCAAATTGACCATCACTGACAAACATACCGCCTTGGTTCTCATAGCTTGAATGACCCGCCCAAACGTAAGGACTCGTTAAACCTCGGTTACGATAACCAAGACCATTAAATCGTTCGGCAAAGTTAGCCTGGCTCGCTAAATCATTTTCACTCGGGTTTCCGTATCCGCCCGTTAAGGCATCAACGGCGGCATCTTCCCAATTAGTAAAATACTTACCAACCGGAACAATCGTGGTCGTTTGCCCTAAAGGCTGACCATTATGTAAATACGTATCAAAGTTATAACTCCCCTCTCTAAAGTGAATGCCCGCAATAAGTTCCCAAGCTACACCGACTCGCGCCGCCACCGCTTCATAACGACTTTTATTAGCCATCGCTCCTTCAACGGCGCTATTTACCATATCTTGTTTGGCGGGCACTACATCAACTTCACCAGAGTTTAAAATTTCAGCATTAAGCGGATTCGTACCTCCGCTTGAATTTTGTTCTTGCCGCGCTGCCGCGTAGGCGGCACTGGCTTCAATCTCAGCTTGAGAATAACCGGCCGAAAGCATTATTTCACCTACTTTACGAGGGTCACTTCCCTCGGCTAAAAAGTAACTGGCAAAATTTGCGTTCAAGCGATCTCCCTCGCGGGCAGATTCGTCAGGATATCGACCATTAAACGAACCTTCTACTCGTCCGACATCGGTTAAAAAGTCTTCTAATTGCGCACGATAAGCGGGCGTTAACTGTTGACGCGTTTCCGCGCCTGGCATAGCCCCTAATCGAGCTTCATCAGACGTTAAATCTGGCGCCGCTTCGGTTTCAATATCATGGCCTTGAGCCACAAAAGCGGCCATAGTGAAAGCCGCTGGAATGTTATGTTCTAGCGCTAGCTGTACTACTAAGGCCTCATCATCGCTTCCCTCAAAAGTTTCCATTTGCTCGCTCACTCGAGCTTGAGCGGCGACAACAGCTTCTTCGTCTGTACTAATTTCATTTAAATTCGTGCCTTCATGAATTTTTAGACGGGCGCCTGTTTCCGAGAAAAACTCCCCTCTCATACTCTCCGCAGATCGACTATAAATTACGCCGCCTGAAGTTGCTGAACGCACTTGCGCTGGCAAAACTTGGCCAGCGGTTGTATCCCTCCATAAAGCATCATTTTGAGATTCTCCACCAAAGGTGAAGGTGAAGGTTAGATTATCTATTTCACCAGTCGACACTTCTTCACTCGTAATATTTTGAGTCGTAATTAAACGTAAACGGTCTGCAGTTGGCAGTTCTAAAAATTCTAAATTGGACATGGTTTGCAATTGAGTTGTTTCTTCGGGCGTTAAAGCCGCCACTTCACGGTCTTCATTTTCTTCTTCAATTAAATCATCAACTCTATCTGATAACGCCGCAATATCCTCATCTTCGTCTATTTCAGGATGTCCTTCCATAGCCTCATCTAATAACGCTTCTAAATTTAAATTTTGCGGTAACGAGGCGGCAATTCTGGCGGCAGCGGCTTCAACAGCCCCGTCACTTATTACGGCTCCAGGCGTAATTCGACCTCTTAAAAGATCGATGACGGTATTGGTTTCGGCTCCACTTACGGCTGCTTGAGCCACCGCTAAAACCTCATTCGCGGGTGTACCATATTCGGCAAAATGAACGTTATCACTTCCGACTGGGTTATCCGATAATTCGACAACGCTTACATTATCAGAAGCCAGACTTCGTATATAAGCGTTTGTTTCATCCAGTGTGTTACCTCGTAAGGGCGGCAACGTCGCAATGACTACTTTTACCCCAGCCGCTTGTGCCGCAGCCAGCATTTGCGTATAGGCATTTCTAACAGTCGCTAGATCTCCCCCATCATTCGTACCGCCCATAATAGAGATAACTTTTGGCTGTGGTTCTAAGTTTAAAGCGCGTTGCATGGCGGCTGGCATGTTTCTAATAGAACGGCCGACTTCAGAATCGGTTCGCACCCCTGGAATTTGCTGAGCCATGCCAACAGTAAGAGAATCCCCTATCATAACCATATCTGAGTTTTCAAAAGTTTCTGCCTCTTCTACAGCGGCTGAGGCTAACTCGGTCTGCAGAAAAACAGATTTTGTGTTAATGTGTTTCGTAAACGAATATAAATGTTTCATGTTTTTAAATTTCTTTTAAGGCTTGGTTTAGCTTTGTTTCAGCCTCATCAATTTCCTCCATCCGAAAACTTTCTTCTTCGGCAATAAGTTTTGCCAACGCTTGGTGAATCGCCCCGTTTTCAAGATCCGCAAAAAAATGAGGATTTTTAGCGAGCGCTTTTTTAAAAAGCTCGGTTTGTTTGGTATCAATAGAGGCAATCAACGGCAAAACTTCTAATTGTTTGGCAGGGTTTGATTCTAAAATTTTAGTCTTCAAATCTGCCGGCAAAAATAAATTTCTTTGCAGCAAAGTATGCAGTTGGGTCACATCAAGATTTGATATCATCTTGTGATTATACCTTAATTGTCTTTATTTTACCAGCTATATATGGTAAAATATCATGATTACTATGAATGAAATACAACAACAGGTTTTGGAGGCGTTAAAACGTAATTTATTTCTTAAAGAAACACTGCGACAAAAAATTGTGCTTCAGCTGCCGACACTCAGTGAAAACCAGTGCGAACGGTTAAAACAACTTTTAACCACTGCAAACGCCAATCAAGACGAAACCCTTAAGTCTATTTTACAAAAAGAGCCCTATTTTTTTTACCGAGTCGAGCAAAGTATCTTGCACACTATGTCAGATGAATTTGATCGTTTATCACAAACTGAAATTGAGCAAGCTGAAGCTCAGTTACTGGAAGATATTAAGAATTATAAAGCCTAATGAACAAATTATTTATTCAAAAATCAAAACTTAACACGCGCTTCCTTTTTCAAGAAACGGGGCCCGATCACGCTGAACAACAAGTGCAAGCGGATACAAAACCCGTTGAAAGTGCGACCGCTTTTATCGCTCGACACAATCAGGATACCAACCAAAGAATTAGTGATATTCCCGTTGATCCAGCGATTAAAGATTTATGTCACGACCAAATTACCGCGTTAATTACGCAAGCTTCAAACCCAAATTATGCGGAATCTCAAGGGCGTTTAGAAACAGAGATTGGTGATTTGTTAAACGAAGGCGAAGCCGCCCAAACACTAAATCCAATTGAAGGGGCAGCCGCAAGCCCTGAACAAACCGAAGCGCAACGCGCCGCGGTAGCTGCGGCTATGACATCCTATTTAAATCAGGTGCAAACCGCACTCGCTCAGCAAGCGCAATTAGCCACTGAAGAAGCCGTAGCCAGTGACGACCCAGCCAAAGAAAAATTTGCCCAAAGTTTAGAACAGCGCGGCGCGTTAATGGGCGCAGTAGCCAGTAGTGTCGCCACGGGTATCGATTGGAAAAATCAAATTCCGTTCGGGGGCAATGGGGCGATGGTTAGTACCGCTGAAGGCACTATTGGTACTCAAGAGGGCGGTGAAGCCGACGCCTTAGTCGGACTTGATACCGCCAGTATTCCATGGTGTGGAGCGTATATTAAAGCCATGTGTGAACAGTCTGGTAACCCTTTACCAGAAGGCCCGAATTGGAACGTCGCTGAAACCTATGTGGCGCAACCAAGTGCCGCTGGGCAACACGTCGCTATTTATTGTGGTAACGGAGAGATGATTGGCGGAAATCAAGGCAACGCCGTCACCAAGTGCCCGATTCCGGGAAACTACCGCTTTAATACCGTTGATAATTTACAACAAGGCATTCACGCAGATTTAAAAGCCAGCGGGGGTGAACCACAACCCGGTGACATTATTGTCACCAGTCGAGACGCAGGCAACAGTGACCCTAATAGAACTGGCCCTCAATAAAAACATGAAACAATTAATACAACGTTCTCAACTTCTTAATTCTAAATTTATTTATCAGGAAACTCCAGAAGGGCCTCAAGTTGAAGCGCCAGTGGCAGCCGAAGTGGCGGATGTTCCGGCTGATATAACACCCGTTGTTGAAGCAGGCGCTGAGCATGCTTGTGGTAAGGGTGTATGTTTAGGACCTGATCAATTTCAATATGACCAAGAGTTAGCCGATGACGCGCAAGGTATTACCGCTGAAGTAAATTCTATTAGAAACGTCGTTGAAGGCGGAGAAACACCCGCTGATCCAGATAGTTTAATCGGAGAGGCCGGTGATGATATTTTAACGGGTGAAGGCGGCGATGAACATGTCACCGGTGAAACTGGTGAAGATACTCTAGCCGATACCCCTGAAGAAATTCCAGAAACCCCAGAAGCGCAAGCCGAAGCTTTACGAACCGCCGAATTAGCGGCTCTAGAAACACAAATCGCCGAAGCTATTGCCAGTGGAGATACCGAATTACTAGCGCAATTAAACGCCCAAAAAGCAGAACTTGAAGCGAATGATCCTCAATTAGAGGCTGATTTAGCCGACATCGCAGAAAACACCACTGCCGCAGAATTTGTGCAGACATTTGCACGGATGATGCAGGGAGGGGCAACCGCTTCGAGTTCACCGCGAGCCCGTACGGGTATTCACGGTGGCGTTTCAAGTACCAATGACAGCTTACCGAGCGGAGCGGCTACCGAAATGTTTGCGCACGCTGAGAGCGTAGCACAACAACTAGGCGTTGAAACCGCCGCAGTAAAAGCGGTGGTAGAAGTGGAAAGTGCCGGCCAAATGGACGCCACTCGCTTTGAACCGCATATTCACGCTCGGTACCCGAACGAACCCGAACCCAAACGAACGCAGCTCGCCACTAGTTACGGGGCGTTTCAAATTATGGGATTTAATCATGAAGTGTGTGGTTTTAATTCTCCGCAAGATATGATTACGGCCATGGCCACTCCAGAAGGACAATTACAGGCTTTTGCTGGTTTTATTGAAGGCAATCCACGCATTCACAACGCCCTTAAAGCCAAAGACTGGGCCACGTTTGCCAGCGGCTATAACGGCCCGGCTTACGCGCAAAATAATTACGATAACAAAATGGCCGCGGCTTACGCGCGCCACAGTCGAGGTTAGAAAATATATAGAATATGAAACATTTAAAAAAAGCTCTCGAGGTTAGAACTAAATTCATCTTTCAGCGTGAAGGTGGACCTGATGGGAATGAAAACTTAGGACCACGCGTACAAGCGACACCGCAAGATCAATTACAAAATCAAACCTTAAGACTCGGTACCGCTGGAATGCAATTAGACGCCCGACATTTTGGCGGACCAGAAGCCGGAGATATTAGAGCCATGACCGGAGAACTAAGAGACAATCTAGACGGAGTATCAGATGGGTTAACCGATCTTCGATTACAAGGTTCAGCCGCCTTAAGTGGCATAAACGCCGAGAATTTAAATGAAACCGCCAGAATTTTAGGCGTTGGCGGACAAAGCGACGTGGTCGATTCAATTGCCGCCACCACGCGCAACTTTGCCAATAACAATGAAACGGGCACGGGCGCTGATTTATTTGATATGCTCGCCAACTTATTAAAAGATTTGGGAATTGAAGTACCAGAAGAAGGTCTAGCGGCCGCCCAAGAAAGTGTGAACAATTTAGGCGCCAGTAGTGGCGCCTATGATATCCCCGCGCCAGAAAACGTCGAAAACCCACCCGGAACCGTCGGCTGGGAACGAGCGCACCAAGAATTGATTCAAGGGGGCGTTATGACGTTAAGTTCTAGCGGTATGGGAACGAGCGAAGATGGTCGGTCACGCGCTAGTAACAGGTCGTGTATTGATGGTTTTAGAGAAAGTACTATCAGTGGCGCCAAAGCGCTGCAAACCGCTGTTGGCGGAGAAACACTAGTCTGTACGGGCGGCACCGAAGAAGGGCACGCTAGTGGCCCGATGTCGCACAGTGCCGGCTACAAAATTGATTATCGCCCTACGACTTCCCTTGAAAATCTAACGGGTTTAACCACCATGGGTGGCCGAAAAACGATGGATATTGGTGGCCAACGCGTTGATTTTTATCGCCACGCGCCCGATCACTTTGACGTTAAGTTCTACCCCGCCTAAAATGAAATACTTATTTAACACAGCACCGGCAGTAACCCTTCGTTTTATCTACGATGGACCAAGAAATAATCCAGATCCAGCGCCTGAAGCGGCTGCAGAGGAAGCTGAACGCGCAACCGTTCACGCTGAATGCCGCGAAGACTGTGAGGAACTTGCGGTTGAAGTAAAAGATGGTTTAGCGGTTACCGATGGTGAAACCGCCCCTGTAATTTTAGCGGAAGCCGATACAGAACCTGGAGATGAAACCGTAATAGGACAATCGGGTGAAGACGAAATCGATGAACCCGTTACCGATACAGAGGAAGAAGATCCAGACAGCGAAGCTGAACCTGAAACCGCTGAGGATCCAAGTCCACAAGCCCTTCATATAAATAGTCTTAGAGAGCAACCTGAATACGAAACCGTCAGTGATGAAGAGTTTGCCGAAACACAAGCCGCGGTTTTAGCTAAACTAGAAAGTGGCGATTTAGAAATTCCAGAAGACATCGCTGACGACCCCGAAGCCGTAAATCAATGGCTTGAGGAACAATTTGATATTGAGCTTGAAGGGCATGAAGCTAATCCAGAAGATCGAGTTGATGAATACATTGCGGGGCAAGGGACTGATGTCACTCCTGCGCAACGACAAACCTACGTTCAAGCCATCGAACAAGCTCGTACCGCTAACCCTGACGTGGATCCCAACACGTTAATGGGACTCATTATTAATTTACTAAGAGAGATGGGCATTATTAGCGAAGATGACAATGGATTATTGTTAGATAGTACCGAATATGGAACTTACAGTGGCCCGAGCGCTCGGGCTGGTAACGATGGTCGACCTTATAACGGTGAAGTGTATGAAGGCGGCTTTGGTTTAAACGACAGTTTTTATAACGTGGAAGCGTTAAGGTCACAACTCTCCCCCGCTTTACAGGAACAAGCCGATGAAGCGATTACTAAATTCCCCGAGGAGTGGCACGGCGCTATTTATCGTAATGCGACAAACAACCCTCAGTTTAAAGCCGATCAACCAATTTTATTACACAATATTTCTACCTCAACGGCCGCTCTGTGGCTTCCAGGGCAAGATCAAGCCGCCCTACATCCAGCGACACACGGTTACGGTGGGGTCGGAAACGTAAATGGTGGTGGCGCTTGTTCTATCGGTTCGTTTCGACTGCGAGACATGCCCGATGGTGGAAAGTTTCAAGCCCGCATGGGTATGGAAGGGTTAGAACGAAAAGTTGAAAACTACCAATCACGCGATGTACAAGACGCCTTTGGCGTTGATCCTGCAGCGATTGGAAACAGTAACGCCGATAACCGATTAGAAAGAGTGCACGAAATTCGAGGCAGCCGAACCGCTGGTTGTACCGGACTCCCCTTAGCGATTGCCGATCAACTAGATACCGCCTTGGCCAGAAGTGGTGGCGGTATGATGGAACGGTTTGTGTCTAATCCAAGTTAAAACTTATCAACCAATCCCATTAAAGAATCTTTGTTGTCGTCCTCGGCAATTTTATTGGGGCGTTCAAAACCACAGCGCGCACAAACGTGCTTTATTCGATGGGGTAAACCGGACTTTAATTCTAATTTTGCGGGTCTCATTTTTCCGCCACACTCAGCGGCTCTATCTCCTGGGTTCACGTCTACGTGTTTTGAATATAAACATTGCGTGCAGTGATTTCGGCACGTGCCGACGGCGTCTGGCACCGTAGCCCCGCAGTTTTCACAGGTAAACCCTTCGTTTAAGTGAGTAAATCTTTTCATTTCAATATGAATCCTAAAAGAATTTAGGGGATGACAGCAAGCCCAAATAAAATTAGGATACTTTTTGTGAAGACATTCTCTCTGCTCGGCGTCAAACTTAGTGGGCTTAAAAAAGCGCACATATTAAACACGCTTGAAGCTTTATTAGAAGGGAAAGACTTTAGTCACCTAGCCACTGTTAACCCAGAGTTTTTAGTAGAAGCGCATAAAAACTCGAAATTCAAAAAACTGCTAAATCATACAGCGTTAAACATTTGCGACGGTTTTGGAATCTCTTTTTGGACAAAAATTTTATACAGAAAAAATATTACGCGCATTACTGGCGTCAGCCTCGCCGAACACTTATGTGCCTTAGCGGCTGAAAACAATAAATCGGTCTATTTTATCGGCGGTTTCGACGTGGCGGGTAAAGCGGCAGAAATCATGCAAAAAAAATATCCAGCTTTAATAGTAGCGGGCACTGAAAACGGAAACCCAAAAGTGCTCAGCCCCAAATTAAAAGATTCCAAGCCCGATATTATTTTAGTCGCGTTTGGCTCCCCCGCTCAAGAGTTTTGGATTGATACATTCAAGGTCGACCTTGAACATACAAAAATTGCCGTGGGTATTGGGGGCACGTTTGATTTTTGGACCGGCAAAACCACTCGCGCCCCAAAGGCGTTTAGAAGCTTAGGGCTTGAATGGCTGTGGCGACTTTTAACCCAACCCAAAAGAGCCAAACGTATTTATAACGCGGTCGTAGTTTATTCTGGTTTGGTACTTAAGGAAAAATTTTCTAAATCCCATTAAAGTTTTTTGAAGCTTAAAACTAAAATATTTTCTAAAAACCAAGCTCGCTTAAAGACTTAAAGTTATGCGAGTTTGCGCTGGTTAGAAAATATTTTAACGTTTTAATCAAAAAAATTTTAGGGTCGCCTTTTTTTCTTTCTTTTTTGGCGAAGCAAAAAAGGAAATTACAATCCGTCTAACTCTGATAAAATATCCGCTTCTTCCGCGGCTTCTTGGGCTTGAATTTTGGCTTCACGCGCTTTTAGAGCGGCTTGCTCGGCTGATCTTTTTTGCGCCATTTCTTCGGCTTTCTTCGCGGCCTCAACCGGGTCAATCGCTGGCTTTTTACCATACTTGGCGTCAATTTCAGCTAACTTAGCCCGTTCACGGGTTAAAATATCACGCAATTTATCAATCTGCGCGGTGTTCATCACCTCATACAAATTGAACCAATACTGACGTTCTTCGTCTTTCATTGATTCTGATTTCATCACCAGCTCAATCAAGGCTTGGTCATTATCCGTCAGCTTCTGCGGAATTCGAAAATCTGCCAAAGTTTTACCTGTTGGAGTCGTGAGTTGAACAGCCGTTGTAGTATCAGTCATGGTATCAAAGTATTATAGCAGAGTTTTGTGCTTTTGTTAAGTCTATTAAGATCGTAGCCAAGTGAAAAACTCTTCAGCCGTATGAACCTCTTTATCCCACAGCCATCCACTTCCATTGATTTCATACCCTTCATCATTCCAAATCCAATCATTATCTTTTTCAATCCCGCCTTCAGAGTCGTTTATTGAACCCAAGCTAAAGAAACCAGTATCAAGCTCTGAAGCAAAAGTGGTAATATCATTTTGATCCATTTTATAATCTCCCCAAAATTCAGACGGCAAGGCTAAAAGATCTTTAAAAGCAGGTGAAATACCATCTTCACTAAACATTTCTGGTGGAAAGGACTGTATATTAGCAAAATCAAAGCGTTCTTGGTTCGCTTCAAAGTCATCTATATAAGGCCCAATTGTGTCTGGTGTTATTCCTGCAAAAGACTCTTCTATCAATGAAACATCATGCTTCATTTCTTCTATAGCCGCATGAAAATCAGTAACAGAAAAGTCATTAAATGAGAAATTTTTACCATCGGCTAAGTAAGTAAGAGTGTCTCCGTTATCTAAGTCTGAAAGATGACCAATAATAGCGCCTGCACTAATACCAACGGCTAGGGCAAACCAACCTGGTGGTCCAAATGCAAGACCTGCACCCGCTAAAAATGAAGCCGCACCAGCTCCTAGCGCGGCACCTCCAACTTCATCAATTAAATTTGTATAATACCCCAGCTCTTGAAAATCATACGACATTTGGACTCCTCCATTTTCAAAGTAAAAATTCATACCATCCCCTGCCGATTGATTTCCTCTGTGGCTCGCCACAAATAACAAATCATCAAGTTCAACCCCTTTTGTTAAAAGTGGTGCGCTACTCGGAGTAGCCGCTAAGGTCAAAAGACTGTCAAAATCAATATCAACTGGGATTGTTTCTGCCGTCAATGGCATACCATTTATTCTAATATTAAGCGGCTCGGTAGGTCCCATAGTGGTTCTAAAACCTTGTAATAATCGGCCATAGCTTTCGTTAGCGGTAATTAAAGCTGTTTCAGTAGTGTTGCCACCCGTAACTACGTCTCCCTCTGGCGTACGTTCAAGCCCCTCCAACTGCTTATAGGTTTCCCAGTGTTCTCCATAACGCGTTATATCATCATCTTCACTATCGTTAAGCCACCAATTCATCAAAGGTGTAAACTGTAACATAATCGTAAACAACATTTTTTGCAGCCCATCAACTTGTGTCAAAAGCCAATCATCAAAATCCATCGCGCCTTTACCCGCGACTTCGTGCCGCACGTATTCGTGGTATTTATCTTCCCATTCGCCCCCAATAAAAAAACGAGGGATGGTTTCGAGCTTTGTCCGAATATCTTTTAGCTCTTCTGCCGTTAATTCATCATTTGGACGATCAGCCCACGTTCCAAACTGTTCGGTAATTTTTGTAAAATCTAACGTGTCTGGAAATAAACCCACTAATTGCGTTTCAATGTGTGAGGTAAAAGACGTCGCGTCAAAGTCGCCACTAAACAAGCTCGCCATCAAAGGTTGTTTGCCATCTGCATCCTCAAATAGAGCGCCTAAAAGTGGGTCTTCTTCAATAAAACTATATTTCATCGCCAGCCCAATACCGCCTAAATTTTCTAAGCCAGTAGCCGCTAATCCCGCCGCATCTCCAATTACTGATTCTCCAATAGTGGTTTCACCTGTTAGTTCTTCTAAAAGTTCGGCTTCACTCTGTCCCGTTGTAGTAGACGTTAAAGCGTTCGATGGTAAAGATTTTACAAAATCATCATTACTGCGTGCCCACGCTTCAAGCTTATCAATAATATCTGGTACCAGCTTAGCCCTAAACCGGCGCATAATTTCGGCATTGTCGGTTAACCCTTCCGCCGCAATTTCCGCTTTTATGGCTTGCACCGTATCGGCAATATTTAAATCAGGCGCGGCTAGCATGCCCATTCGTCGTAGTCCTAACCCAGGCGTTTCGTTATTATTTTGAAGTTGTGTTCCTTGCGCAGCTGTTGCTGCCGCGGCCGCCGTTGTTGCCGCTATATTGGCTCGCCATTTTTCTTTTAAGCCATCTAAACCCGTTTGATCCGTAGCGCTGATAACGGTCATTATTTCCGTTTTCATCGGTTCTGGTAAATACTCAGCAATGTATAAAAAATCATCTTTAAAATTAGCCAACGTATACGCTTCAATCGAAGCTAAATCTGTGTTTAAAGCCGTTATACGAGAGCCAACTTCACCAAGAAGTCTTACATCATTTTGATCCATTCGGTCTAAGCGCGCTTGGTCAAAACCATTCGCTAAACGAGTTTGTAAATCATCCAATGAAAAATCAGCCATTTCAAGGCCTACGCCAGAGAAAGCTCTTAAAGCTTCAGCCGCTTCACTTTGTTGTTGAGGAGTTATTCTTGGTCCCATGGTTAATCAATACTAGTTACAAATGCTGCTGGATCTGCGAACTGTCTTATTTTTTTATCTTTAAACACAGTCGCTAAATCTGTTATCATTTGTGCTTCACTGCTATAACCGTTCTCTGCAAAGGGATATTCATTCATATCAAATAATTCTAAATTATTTCCGCCCCAGTCTATCCCAAGGCCTCGGTCGTCATCCATATCAACCATCAACGTATCACCGCTCTTGTAGAATCCATTTTCGCCATAAGCATCAATGTAAGCATTTTGTGACCAGCCTTCGGCAAGCGCTTGAGTTGAAATCATGGAAGCTACGTTACGAACAAAAGCGTTTCTACTTTCTAAATTTTCTGCAGCTTGTTCTGCCGCTTCTGCCGCTTCTGCGGCTTCTGCTTGCCGCGCTGGTGCCGACTCAACATATGATAATGCTGCCCCTTGAATTAACGAATCCCTATTATCTTCATCACTTAAATCTGCAACTTCGTCACCCCCTATGCTTAACATCAAGTCAGGGCTAGACCCAGTAACCGTAACGTCATCCACCACGTTGATGTGTCTTAAATCATTAAGTGAATCTAACGATAACCCAACGGTTAACACTTGTCTTCCCCATTCTTTAGCGCTTAATTGATCTACAATCACCTTTAGTTCGGTTGGATTTTGTACTTCTGCAGCGCCTGGCAAATTAGTCAAAAGTTCGGGATCAATTTCGCCATCTTCTCCCATAGCATTTTTTATAACTACGTCTCGGCTATTTAAATATAAGGCGGCTTCACGATAATCAGCACGACGCTGAAGTTCCGCCTCATCTGTGATTCCTTCAGCGCGGTCCGCGGATATACCCGCCTCTCTTTGTGCGGCTATTCTTTGTTCTTCTTCTGTTGGTGCATCTGGATCTTCCTCGGCTTCCGTTTGACCCGTCATTGATTTAAACATATCCAAAAACGGTTTGATCATATCAATGAAACCGGCTAACTGAATTTTCAGCGCCATCGTGCTTAACTTGCCTTGGTCGCCACCTGCTTGAGCTACTAAATAGTCATTAAAACTTTGGAGTGTAGCCCCTGGTGCTTGCATCGCTGCCGACCACGCTTCGTATTCAGAGGCAAACATGGTTTGCATAGAATCTGCCACCCCGTTAACAAGCGCCAGTGCATCGCCGTTTTGAATTGCGGCATTAGCGGCTGTTGGCACTGACGCTGGTAAATTATTTAAAGTTTGCTCAATAATTTCAGTAACACGTGCTGGATCTGTTTCATCTCCTAACGCTGTTTTTAAAATACTTAAAATATCATCACGTTCTTTTATCCCTGTGTTAATATAATTACTATTTGCGGCAAGCTGTGCCCTTACAGCTTCCGGCTGACTCTTTAACCATTGCATATTTGGAATAGCAGCTTCTAATATATTAAATATCTCCTGCACATTTGAATCAGAAATATTTTCTAAAAGGTCTCTCATTCCGACTCTGCCGCCATTAAAATCAATAGTTAAATCCTCTCCATCTTCAATAATAGCTTCAATCTGAGTAATTATTTCTTCTGCTTTTTCAGCAGTTACTTCTGTTTCTTCCGGCGTTACCGCAGCTGTATCAACTGTAGAGGCCGTGGCTATAATACTGGCTCTAATTTCTTCAGGAACCTGTGACCAAATCTGATTGAATTCAGTTTTAAAGTCTTCAGGACTCTTCGTATCCTCAACTTTTAATAAATCTGACAAATCTATGATTGACTGTTCAGGCACTCTGCCAGCCGCTCGACGAGCTTCAATGCCAGCCGTTAAGCCAGTCAAAATATTGGCTTCTAATGACTCTCTCTCACTAATAATTTCAGCGAGTACTTCCGGAGATTGCAAATCAGCCTCAGGTCGCGTTGAAGGTGCATTTTGAAAGACAAAACTTAATTTAACAGGAGGCGAGTATTGTGTTAAAAATTTCATTACAGTTTTTTTAATTTTTCGTCGAAGTCCGCTTCAAACTTTTCAAATTCGGCGGTTTCTTTTTTGATTATTTTTTCGTTTAATTCGTTTACTTCGTCCATACTGGCGACGGTACCACCAAACGCACTCTTGCGTTTGTGGCTTTTAGAGCCTCGATACCAACTGGGTTGAAAGAATCTATTCATAAACAAATAATTCTGATTATTATACCATAGATTAAGCGCTAAAACAAACGACATGGAAAAAAAGCAAGCCCAGGTAAAAATACAATTGCTACGCGATAAAATTCGAGAAGCCAACTATGCCTATTTCACTCAAAACCGTGAAGTGGTACCCGAAAGTGTGCGTGATCAACTCAAGCAAGAACTGATTGCCCTAGAAACAGAATACCCAGATTTAATTACGACTGACTCCCCGACTCAGCGGGTCGGCGCGGCGCTTGATAGCAAGCTGCCTAAAATCACCCATAAAAACCGTAAGTATTCACTGGGAGATGCGTTTAACGCCGAAGAATTAATGGAGTTTGATGAACGCGTGAAAAAGTTTTTAAAAGTAGAAGCGGTCGAGTATTCATGCGAGCTTAAGGTGGATGGTTTAAACATCACCCTGTGGTACGAGCAGGGGCAGCTGGTAAAAGCCGTAACCCGTGGCGACGGCTTTATTGGCGAAGACGTCACCCACACCATTCGCACCTGCGAAAACCTACCTTTAACCCTCGCTGATAAAGTGGATTTAGAAGTCAGTGGTGAGGTATTTATTGAAAAAGATGATTTTGAAAAAGTAAAAAACCGTCCCCAAACCTCTGGCGGCACCGAAACTGAAAACTATAAAAATACTCGTAATTTAGCTGCCGGCAGCGTGCGCCAACTGGACCCCCAAGCCGCCGCAGAACGGCATTTAAAAATTTATTTGTACGAATTGGGCGATAACAATTTAGCGTCAAAACCAAGCACGCAAACCGAATTGTTTAACGCTTTTGACGCTCTGCATTTACCCCACCAACCGAGTTCAAATTTCACACTGCATGAAAATATTCAGTCTGTGATCAAATTTTGTGATCAGTGGAGCGATCCCGCTATGAAAGAAAAGCTTCATTACGACATTGATGGGATTGTTATTAAAGTGCATCGTTTAGACTATAGAGCCCGTTTAGGCTTTACTGCCAAAACTGCTAAATATGCGATGGCTTTTAAATTCCCCGCTGAAGAAAAATTTACCAAACTTTTAGACGTGCAGTACCAAGTGGGGCGCACCGGCGCTATCACGCCCGTGGCTATTTTAGAACCCGTCGATTTAGCGGGGTCAACCGTGGCCCGCGCGACCTTGCACAACCGTGAAGAAATCGAGCGCAAAGGCGTTATGATTGGCGACCAAGTTATAATTCGTAAGGCGGGTGATATAATTCCCGAAGTACTCGAACCCTTGCTTGATTTACGAGATGGTTCACAAAAACCAATTATATTTCCGGCTGAGTGTCCAGAATGCGAAACCGAACTTGATTTAACCGAAACCGTGGCCCGGTGCGAAAACCTAAACTGCCCCGCTCGGCATCGGCAAAGCCTATTTTATTTTGCCAACACGCTTGATATTGAAGGGCTGGGACCAAAGTCTATTGAGGCGATGCTTGAGTTAAATTTAGTGCATACACCAGCCGATTTCTGGCAGTTACAGCCGTTAGATTTAGCGACTTTGCCCGGTTTTAAGTTAAAAAAAATCGAGAACTTACTCAGCGCTTTAGAAGCCAAAAAAGAACTCACCCTGGCCGAAATATTTACCGGTTTGGGCATTCGACTCGTCGGGGCAGAAAACGCCAAGATATTTGCGCGTTATATAAAAGAACACTTAGACTCCCCCACCCTGGCACAGCTTAATGAATTTTTAGACACCTTTGATTTTGAAACCCTGCAAGACGCCTTTGTGCACTTAGACGGCGTGGGTGAAAAAGTAGCCCTAGCTATGACAGATTATTTAAACTTAAAAAGAACAAAAAATTTGTTCAAAGATTTAGAATCCGTTGGCATACAGTTGCATTGGCCGGAGGAAATTATAAATACAGACAGTCCGTATAATGATAAAAAGTTTGTTATCACTGGTACCTTCGAAACCCTTTCCCGCGACGAAATCAAACAATTAGTCACTCGCGGTGGCGGTAAAATTTTATCCGCTATTTCCGGTAACGCCGACGTGTTAATATGTGGCGCCAAAGCCGGCAGTAAGTTAAAAAAAGCCCAAGACTTAAACTTAGAAATTTGGGAAGAAGATAGAATAACTGGTTCTAAAATGGCTAATGATAATTTAGAAGAAGAGACCTTAAGTTTGTTTTAACATTAAGTAGGTATCCAATTTATTGTGCAAAGAATTAACCGCGTTCGCGGCCAAATCCGTTTCTCCAACATACCGCTTTAAAAGCGGTCGCACCGTTTGACCTCGCAGGGTGAATAAAAAATTACAGATTACTTTTAAATCTTGATCAGATAATTCCAGCTCATCAATTCGCTCTTTAGCCAGTTCTATTTGCTCGGGTATTTCAAACGAAAAAATCATTTGTGCCAAGCTATGCATTCTTTCTACATCAATTATTTCTGGCATCTCAAAGGCTTTGACTTCAAGTCCTTCTTTAAAAATAAAATCAATTATTTCAGGAAACAAAAGTTCAGCCACCTGCATAGTTTTATCAGGCACTCTTTCCTGGCGTTCATAGGTTTCTCCGTGCTTATCAACACCCTGCTTTGGGGCCCTAGGCCTATAACGACTTTCTACTAGCTGTTTACGACAGGCCCCTAGACCTTCTGGTAAAAATGTTAAATACGTTAAATAGGCTTCATAACCCTCGTCACTAATTTTTGTGCTTGAGGCCGTAGCCGCCGAATTATTAGTGGTAAAAGCCGCCGGGTTTTCTAAAAAAATAGCGGCGGCTTGATCGCTATCAACACACGTTTTTAGCCGCTGCAGCGTTATCACGTTACTCATTTCCAAAGAATCTTCTGCTTCAGCCAATTCGGCACCATCACCCAATACTTTTTCAACATCACCTGAAAGCTTCTTTAAATCTGTCATATTAAAAATATTATTTTATTCTATCGGCCCGCTTTTCGTTCTTTTTTATCGGCTTTCATCAAGCTTGCTGCGTTAGCTTTTAAGCGTGTGTAAGTCCCTTCAAAATCCTGCTTTAACTGAGCAACGTGATTAGATGATAGTTTTACCCCCCCTAAACTAACGGTAACTTTATTTAGTATTGCTACTTCCGCTTCGCTAAATGCATCATCCTCTTTTGCCTTCAAGGTAGCCGCGGCTAAAAAGTTTTCCCAACCAGAGGGAAATTCTTCCGCCGAACCTTGCGTAGGCGCAAACACCACGTACTCGTCACCACCCCAATGACTGGCGTAGCCCCCACAACTTTCAGCAAATGACTGTAAATAAGCGGCAAATTCACGGAGTACAAAATCCCCCGCCTCATAACTCACGTCATCATTTACCGCTTTAAAATTATCTAAATCAATAAAGACTAAAAAGAGTTCCTCTTTCACTTCTCGGCGCTCGTCCGCTTCACTTTCTTTTTCTATTTCCCAACGTTGCATCGCCATTTTGAAAAACTCTTTAAAACGATCATCATTCATAATACCCGTTACTGGATGCAAACCACTCTGCTCGTACTGCGCTAAATTAGAGTGCTGCATCTTTAGCATGTCACCCAGTTCAGGATCTCCAAATAAATCATGCTCCCCTTCTCTAATTTTATTTAAATATCTAAGCGCTAGTTTTCTGCCCCCTGGAGTCATGCGCGTAAATTTAGAACGAATACTTCGCATTTTCTTTGTCCAAATATCATAGGCTTCTGCTCTTATTTGCGATTCTAAAATAGCTTTATCACTCGGTGAAAGCTCTTGTCAGCTTAGCACGGATTGCACCGATTCGCTAATAGCGTATTCAATAGATTCAGAAATAGAGCGAGCCAGGATGTCAGAAAAAAATACTGGAACATCGTTCTCATTACATTCCGGAACACCAAAATACTCTGCCAGTGATTTAAGATCGTCGGCTTTAGTAAGCGGAATTGATTCAGATTCTGAAGCCATCACAATTTATTTATAAAACTTAACTTTGACGTGTCGGCAAATCCTTTTAGAATCTCGCCGATTGGCACATATTTGCCACAATATAATATATTACATATTTTTCTATGAAAAGTCAAATCCTGCAACGTTTCGCTTTTGTCATGATCATCGCCTTGATCGCCGGAATTCTTTCGGTTCCAAACCACATTGTAAAAAACATTTTCGGCGAAGAAAGTGTTATCACTCAAACCTTAGCTGATTATAAAGTAACCTTAGGTTTAGACTTAGCGGGTGGAACCGAGCTTGATTATCAAATCGATCTTACCGACGCCATCGCCATGAACAGCGATGATGAAGAAGAAAACAATGTAGACATTAACGCGATTGCAGAATCTGTCCGAGACGCCCTTGAGCAAAGAGTGAATCCAGCCGGGATTGGTGAAATCCTTGTTACCCGTTCACAAGTAAATGTCGGCGATGAAACGCAACAACACGTTTTGATTCAAATGCCTCCTTCTTCAAACGTAGAGGAAGCCAAAGCGGATGCCGAACAAGACAACCGTTTAGAATTTTTTGCCGAAGATCCAGCCGCACTAGCGGCTAAACGAGTTGAAATTGCAGAAGCCATTACCATTGATCTGTTCAACACCAACTGGGAAACAGAAGCCCCAAAAGTAGCCACGAGTTACGGTGGCACCCTAGAAACTTTTGACGATGTTTTACTAAGCAGTTTAACCGACAACAATTTAGTAGAACAATTAGAGAACACGCCCTCAGGCGGTGTCGTGCAAGAAATTTTAGAAATTCAAATTAATCCAGAATTTACTGTGGGTGAAGACGGGACGCTTGAAATTAACGGTAGCCCCTTTGCGCGAAACGTGTTAGCCATTGCTCGAGTAAATGAAAAAACAGCCGAAACGAGAACCGCTGAAGTAGAAGCAGAGGCCAGTGCCAGACATATTTTATTTGGTTACACAGGTGCTATGCGAGCTCCAGCCGATGTTCAATACGCCGACAAAGAAGCCGCAAGGGTAGAAGCCGAGCGCGTATTACAAGAAATTAAAGACGGCGGTGATTTCGCCGCTTTAGCGGCCGAGTACTCAACCGGGCCAACGGGCGTGGACGGCGGTGATTTAGGCACGTTTGCCCCAGGCGCGATGGCACCCGCTTTTAATGATGCCGTTTTCAATACCGCACAAACGGGCTTAGTTCAAGAACTCGTAGAAACTGATTTTGGTTTCCACATTATCGAAGTCACGGATCTACAAGAAGCCGGAGAAACAACCATCGAAGACACCCTTATTAGTTATGACCTTATTACCTGGGACACCGAAGATATTACGTGGGCTCAAACTGGATTGGGGGGCGCGCAACTCGACATTGCTCGAGTTGGGTACGATCAAATTGGTCAACCGCTGGTTGATTTAAGATTTAACCCTGAAGGCGGCGATATGTTTGCCGAAATTACGGGGCAATTAGCCTCACGAACGTGTCAGGCCGGTGCCTGTCGTTTAGCCATTCAAGTGGGTGGAGAATACATTAGCACGCCAACAGTTCGTGAAAGAATCGTCGGTCGAAATGCGCAAATTAGCGGAAGTTTCACGTATGAATCCGCCAAAGATTTAGCGGACGGTTTAAATCTTGGGGCCATCGACGCCCCGGTCATTTTAAGTGGACAAACCACCGTTGAAGCTTCACTAGGAGCTGAACAATTAGATAAAAGTTTGAAAGCCGCTCTGTTTGGTTTCCTTGCCACTATCACCTTTATGATCGTGATGTACCGAGTGCCTGGTTTAGTGGCCGCAGTGGCTTTAATTATTTACGCGCTTATTTACATCGCCTTACTTAAATTATGGCCAGCTTCGCTTGGTGGTCCGATTGTAATGAGTCTCTCTGGTGCTGCCGGAGTCGCGCTTTCTATTGGTTTAGCGGTTGATGGAAATATTCTTATCTTTGAACGATTAAAAGAAGAATTAATCAAAGGCCGAACGCTGCCTCAAGCTATTGATTTAGGGTTTGAACGGGCTTGGAGCGCTATTAAAGATTCTAATCTTACAACGCTTATTACCTGTATTATTCTCTTCTCACTGGGGAGCTCAATCATTAAAGGATTTGCGATAGCCTTGATCGTCGGAACGTTGCTCTCAATGTTCACCGCTATTATCGTTTCACGAAACCTACTACGAACTTTACTGCTGATTCCTGGTATTAATAAACCAGTACTCTTTGGTATCAGTGACAAAGATATTAAAAGTAAGAAAAAAACAACCGGCGCTAAAATCAGAGCGCGCAAGACCACTAAATAATAAACTTTTACATTCTGTTTTAATCAAACACCCTTACATCATGAACATAACTTCCCTTCGTCGCCTTTGGTTCTCAATTTCTGCCGCCCTGGTGCTTGCCAGTCTTGCCGTCGTTGGCGTGTTTGGTCTTAACCTTGGTTTAGACTTTACTGGTGGAGCCCGTTGGGATGTACAGTTTGAAGAACCAACAACCGCTGCTGAACTAAATTCATTTTTTGCTAATAGACCCGAACTTTCACAAGAGGTAGCCATTCAGGCTTCGACAGACAATACGTATTTAATTACGATTGAAGATTTACCAGATGCAGAAATTCAAACTATAGGTACCGCTCTAGCCGCAGAAGTAGGCGCCTATGAACAAACTTCTTACCGGAAAGTAGACTCTGCTATTGGACAAAGTTTTAAACAAAAATCACTTTACGCTATCGCTACCGCGCTCATCGGGATTATCCTCTTTGTCGCCTTTGCTTTCCGTAAAATTCCAGCGGCTATTAATCCGTGGAGATTTGGGGGGGTCGCTATTATGGCGCTACTACATGATATCATTATTGTGCTCGGAATATTTGTACTGTTAGGCGCCTTACTTGATGTTGAACTAGACCTACCGTTTATTACCGCTTTACTCGCTACGCTTGGGTTCTCGGTAAATGATACTATTGTGGTACTCGATCGAGTGCGTGAAAACATTCGTTTACAAAAAGCGAACGAAACTTTTGAAGACACCGTTGAAAAATCAGTGCAACAAACTTTGTGGCGTTCGCTTAACACTTCTGTCTCTACTTTACTTCCTTTGATTGCTTTGTTTATATTTGGAGCCGAATCAATATCTTTCTTTGTGCTGGCGTTGATTGTTGGAATTCTAATCGGAACGTACTCTTCTATTTTCCTCGCGGCTCCAATGCTAGTGGAATGGAAACTATGGGCGGATAAAAAGTAATTTTATATGACCTCTTGGGAAACCGTGCATGAAGCAGAGTTTGAAAAACCCTACTTCAAGTTACTCAAATCATTTCTAGCCGAAGAGATTAAGACGGGGGCGGACATTTATCCGTCACCGTCTAATTTTTTTAAAGCCTTCGATTTAACAGCCTTTAATGACGTAAAGGTTGTAATCCTTGGTCAAGACCCCTACCACGGCCCAAATCAAGCCCAAGGACTCAGTTTCTCGGTACCGAAGGAAATGAAGATCCCACCGAGCCTGCAAAACATATATAAAGAATTAGCCGCCAGTAGTGATTTCATTATTCCCAACCACGGTGATTTAACCCCCTGGGCCAAGAACGGCGTATTAATGCTGAACAGTTGCCTTAGTGTTCGAGCTAAATCCCCTGGTTCACACAGTGGCAAAGGCTGGGAAGTTTTTACCGATGCCATGATACAATCACTTTCAAATAAAAAAGAAAACCTAGTATTTTTACTGTGGGGTAAATTCGCAGAATCAAAACGAAAAATTATCGATAACAAAAAACACTTAATACTGACCGCTCCACATCCATCCCCTTTTTCCGCCCATAAAGGCTTTTTTGGGTGTGATCATTTTAACCTTACTAACAAATATTTAAGCACGCATAATAAAGAACCTATAAATTGGTGTCTTTAAAATGAATTAAAATTAATGCAATATTATTAATTGCCAATCAATTTACAATTTTTGCAAATGGTTATACTTAGAAAGTAATACAAAAAAATATAAAAAAGTTAGAACCTCTTTCCCTGTTTCTTTACTTATTTTAATTATGAAAACCCCTTTTATTGCTACATTCGCTTTCGCACTTTTATTTAGTGGTTCGGCACTTGCCCAACAGCCTTACGTAACGACAAATCACTCAAATTTACAAACCCATAACAATTACTTGTACCCAAATCATTACGCACAAAATCAGGCACCACTGGTAAATATTAATTATAACCCAACCCCGGCTTACAATCATTATACGCAGCCTAAAGTAACCACTAATACGGCTACTTATTACAGCCGTAGTTACCCAGTGACCAACACTTATACTTATACAACGGCTCAAAATAATGGTATTCACCATCCTCCGTACGCCTATTCAAGCTGTGCTAATCGATGCGATCAAACGCCTCAAAGAATCACGGTTAGCCGCAACTTAGGCGCTCGAGCCCATACCTACCGAGCTCCATCTGAATACTCGGCCCAAACTAATTATGTGGTCACCCCTCAAAACCGTAATTACCAGTACGACAATCGTCCTTCTCACAGTGTAACGCACGTTTCACCTTACCAAACACACAAACTAACCACTACCAGAACTTACGGTTACGGATACAATCACACTTACTAAAAGTTTAAATCGTTAATCACCCCAAAAAACGTAGATACAAAATCATCTACGTTTTTTATTTTTTTCGTCTAATTCGACGACCAATAGCCGTGCTAAAACGTCTATCACCGTATAACCAGTACAGCACTAAGAAACCCACCAGCAAGCAGAAGTACTGATTAATGTTGAGTCCGTAAAATTCAACGATTTCATTGCCTCTTAAAAACTGCAAGAAAAAATCGAGTATCAAAAAATAAAGCAACGTTTTAAGACTCAGCACGCCTGGAGATTTTTGCCATCGGCCTTCATGTTCTTTCACCCACCACCATAAAATTAAGTGTCCCACAAAAGCATACAAAGTTACGGGGTGCACCGGGTTAAGACTTTCAACGCCAAAGGTTTCGTACTGTACCCCCCACG
>Ga0307983_1000352_pt1 | contig 23896 bp, 29 predicted proteins | sample OrgLakmetagen991_FD_201845 | JGI IMG/M metagenome (GOLD analysis project Ga0307983, IMG submission 201845) | Saline water microbial communities from Organic Lake, Antarctica - #991 | ecosystem: Environmental > Aquatic > Non-marine Saline and Alkaline > Saline | place: Antarctica: Organic Lake...
TTGAGTCTTATGATAAGTATAAGAGATACTTAGAATCTAGAGAGACTTATAACTTAGTTGTAAGTTCTATAATAAATGAGACTAAGAGGTTAGAATTAGCAAGGGAATGGTTAATGAAAAGAGGATTAAAAACATATGGTAAAATATAATACATAATTTTTAAGACACACCATTATAAATAAATGGACTTCATAAGTTTAATATATAGGTATATATGAAAACAATAAAATTTATATCAACTACTCTAAATGAGTACTTAAACGAGAATAATACCTATTCAAATGATATAGAATTGCTCACTTCTGGTGAATATGATTTAGATATGGAAGATTTAAATCATAAACTTAATATTATAAATAAATATTTTCCTTTTAAATATGTTAAGGGAAAAATTGATACTGAAGAGTATATTGACATATCATTTGATAATGCTATGTCAATTATCGGAAATACAGACAAAGAACCATATATTGTTAAATTCAACATTGGTAATAATGTTTATGATTTAGATATACATCCCCACAATAGTATGGGTGGGTTTGATAATAAAATTTTTGAGCATAATATTGAACTTATACATAATAATGAGAATTGTATTAGTATAGTTATTTCAAAAGGAGGATATGCTGATAAATCAATAACGATTAATAAGAATGAATTAGAAGAATATAAAATTCATTTAGTTAGTGGTAATCAATCAGAAGGTAAAGTTCTAGGTAAAACAGATGCTTTAAATGAATCAGATTATACAGAAATAAATATGGAAAAATATAAAAATAAATAATAATGTTTTTATAATTCAAAAAAAAATTACTATATTTGTACTGTAAATAAGGGAAGCCAAAAACTTAATAGAGTAGGTAAATAATGAACTAATAAAATTGCAAAATGAGACTAAACAAATGGGGAAACTCACAACCCGAAGGACAAGAAATATACACTGTAACAGTTATTAAAGAAGGACATAGATTCTTTAAAGAAGGAACTAAATTAGAAGTGATGGAAAGTAATAACCCCAATTTTATGGGTAAATGGCGAGTAACAGACTCTATGTTTATAGACAAAAGTTACTGTAATGAACCAATTTAGCATTACACATAACGGTTTGTATAAGATTTGAAGTGGATAAAAGAACTGAATTTTTGAACAATAAACAAACATAATTGGAGATATCCTGATAGACCACAATACCAATTCTTAGTAGCAATACAATCTTTTATTACAGAAAGAATTGAGAAAGCTCATAAATTTTTAATAGAAAATGGATTCACTTTTTCTTTAGACCATAATGGTATGTTCACTCGAAATGGTGATTGTTACCGAAAAGATAGGTTTTATTTTGAAACTGATCAAGAATTAGAAGAATTCAAGGAAAGCGTTAAACCTAAAATTGAAAGTAAATAACTTGGTTTATTATAAACTTTTATCTATTTTTAAAGTAAATATATAACAAATAATATGGTCCCGTAGCTCAGCGGATAAGAGCAACGCTCTTCTAAAGCGTAGGTCATAGGTTCGAATCCTATCGGGATCACAACAAGGGGTATAAAAATACCCCTTTTTTTATTGTCAAAAATTTTGATAATCACAAAAATAATAATAGATTTATAAAAAATGATTTAAAAATTAACTATGTATTTAATAAAACAAAAAGTAAAAAGTATATCTGCTCAGAAACTCGATCCCAATGATGTAATATCCATAAATAAAATATGGTATGTTGTTAGGGAAAAACTTGAATTAGATGATGAATTAAAATTAACTGGTCTCAGATGTGGTAAGAGATATACCATAGAAGCTTTAAAAGCTTTTGGTGCTGTTACTGAGTTTAAGAAAGTTGGTATTATAGTCGAAGATAAAAAAGTTGAAGAATTGAGTATCGACATGATCTCAGTAAACAAAAAAGTATCTAAATCATGATGAGTATTTTACAATCAATAGTATTTTTATTGGCTTTCTCAGGAACGGTTTACTTTATGGGTAGATTAGTTACATGGACAGTTTTTAAAGTAAACCCAGAGAATTGTAAAAGAGAATTTACTCGAAAAGAAATAATTAAAAGCTAATATAGTTATGGTTATAAGTATCTTTCTTTGGACAACTCTCTTTTATAGTATAATATCTAATTAAATGGGTGAGGAAAAAACAAAATGGGAATTTATAAACCCAAAAAGACCTATAAGTGCAAAAGAAGCATCTTATCTAATTCACACAAAAAATATAACAACACTTCCCTTTACTCATATCAAAGGAAGATTAAATCTAAAAGGAACATCGGTTACATCTTTAGGAAAACTCCAAAGGGTTGATGGATCTTTAATTTTAGATGAAACAAAATCACAACCTTGGGGAATATTCAAAGAGTTGAAGGTACTATAACATTATATCATAGTGATGTTAAATCACTTGGAAACCTTGAATATGTAGGTGGAAGTTTATATTCTGAAACCCCTTCTAAAATCCAATCACTTGGTTATCTTAAAAAAGTTGGTTGTGATATAAACCTACAAGGTTCTAATATTAAATCACTTAGAAACCTTGAATATGTAGGTAGAAATTTATTCTTACATAATAGTTCAGTGGAAGATCTTGGTAACCTTAAAACAGTTAACGGTGTTTTAAATATACGTTCAACCCCTTTAAGTCAAAATACTAATAATGAGGATATACGAAGAACTGTTAAAGTGGATGAAATCATTAATTAATAATAATAATAATAAAATGGAAGAAGATATAAATAAAATATTCAAAGATTTTTCAAAACATTATAAAAATGAGGATCTTAAACATAAGAAGGAATCTGTTAAGTATTTGGTTTTTAGTATAGCAGGAACTTTAGGACTTATCATTTTTCTTTACTCAATGATGATGTGCTAATATTAACCTTTCCTATATCATAGATTATATACGTTATAGAATCTACATTCTTTTCTTTAAAATAAGCTCCATCTATTCCACACTTGATTAAGAATTCTGATGTTTCTTTCATACTATCAAAAACACTTTCAGATAAATTACCATACCACTCATCATACGTCATAGGATATTTATCTTGTGGTCTTATATTTTCAAAAATTCTATACATACGTAGTTTATCAACACCATGTTTATTCCTAAAGTTATCATAACCAACTACTGTACCCGTTTCATTTTTAATACTTCTATCAACTGAATTTATTTGATCTAACAAATCTTGTTCAATTATGTTCATATCTAAAGCTACTTTAGAGACAGTATCAATTAAATTCTGTGTTAATTTACCATTCCAATCATAAAGGTTTATATCCTTATCAACTTCAACCTTATAGATATACCCCCCCTTAGAATAAAACTCCGCATTTGATTTAGAATCGGTAAGATATATACCGTAACCATGATCAGACATGTTTGATGTTTTTCTGAAATTATCTAAGGAAAACTTATTAAATTTATTTGGACTTCCATGATAAAGTATCATAGTATTATCAAAAGACTCATATGCTTTTATATACTTCAAATTAATAATTTTTTACATTAATTCTTTTAACTCTTCCAAGTTTCTTTTAGATCGACTAAATTGGTAACAGTTATTTGAGGTATCTTTTAAATCTTCTTCAAGATCATCTAGTGAAGATCCAGTTGATTCTACCCATTGTACGTTTCCACTTTGAATGTCATCCAATAATTTTTCAGATCTATGTTTAATAGAAACTAACATATTATATAATTCTTTATATGGCATAGTTGGCTCATCTATATAATTCATATTTTTACCAAAGATTGTTTTCAAATCTCTTAATATTGAATCATAAACCTCCATTTGGTTATCATTAGAATATTCTCTATTATACTCGTTTATACTTTTTAAATATCTCATACACTATATATTAACAGACAATTTTGATTTTCTTTTATTTTTTATTATTTTTATGTAAAATAACTAAATTAAAGACAACATTATAAATATGGATATTGTACAAACATTTCTAAACCTTACTAATAGAACTTACCCACATGGTACTGAACATCTATTAGAAGATCAACTACCAAGTGATATTAAACAAGATAGGTTCGGTAATTACTTCTACCAAGTAGGGGAAGATAGTAGAGTAATATTTACATCTCACTTAGATACTGTATCTGGTGAGTACAAAGATATTATTCATACATTTGATAAAAAGGGAGGTATTGTAGGGACAGATGGAACTACAACACTTGGAGCTGATGATAAAGCTGGTGTAACTATTATGCTTTACATGATCGAAAATAAAGTTCATGGACTTTACTACTTTTTTATTGGTGAAGAAGTGGGGTGTATAGGTTCAAATAAAGTTTCCTCTCAAACACAAATTTTCAATAAAGAAAATTATGACAAAGTAATATCATTTGACAGACGAGGAAATACATCTGTAATAACTCACCAATCAAAAATGAGGTGTTGTTCAGAAGATTTTGCGGAAACATTATGTGATGAATTAAACTCACATGGGTTAGGTATGGAAACAGATTCTACTGGTGTATGTACTGATTCTTTAGAGTTTATAAATGATATCCCAGAGTGTACAAACGTATCTGTTGGTTATTTAGATGAACATACATTTGAAGAAACTCAAGATTTAGATTTCCTTGAAAGGGTAGCAAAAGCATGTATAAAAGTTGATTGGGAATCTTTACCAACCAAAAGAGATCCAAGTATAATTGAGAAGAAAAAGAAAAAGAAAACAACATATACTAATACGACTTCCGCTAGAAGTTCTAGAATACGCAAAAATCATAATATGGATATGGATCATTACGCATGTGCATATAACAACATAAGTGCTCCATATGAGGGTCATAACCCTATGAACGATCCAGTAATAAATGGAGAGTTCGGTCCTTTTGAAGATGATAACGAGGATGATGATATACGATTATTAGATCAATATGGTAATCCTATTAGAGACAAATGGAGAGGTGACTCGTTAATAAAACATAGAAATGTGTTTTTTGATAATATTGATGATGATGCTAAAATTGAATCAGAAGTGGAAGAAGAAGAAATGAAAATGAAATACTTTGATAATATTAAAGACAAGTATTTAAATAATGAAATTGACGAAAAAGAAGTAGAAGAAATTAAAGATCAACTATTGGATTCAACTGATCCTACTGATGAAATGTTTATTGAGGAAATGGAAAGATTGATAAAAATAAAAAACCAATTTGGTATTAATTAATTTTTTATTTTAGATATTAACTCATCAATTGTGTCAATTTCCCCCCTAATTTATTTTTTAAAAAATCAAACCCATCAGATTTATAAACACTTAGGAATTTTTTAGCCCTATTTAAATTATATATGTTTTGGGTTTTTTCTATTCTATCAAATGCCATATTCATAACTAAAGATCTTCCAGTAAATTGTGATGTGTTGTATTCTAAACTCAGTTTATTATCTAATATATCGATTAGGATACTTTCTAAATCTTCACCATCTGTTAGTCGATATTTAATCTCACTAACTATCTTAACTTGATTATCTTCTTTTAGTTTTTCTATAAATTTATTAAATACTAATTTCTGTTCTCTTGGAATATCCAATCCTTGGTAAAATTCACCAAAATCAGATTCAAGTTTACTTTCTAAAAACGACATATATTCCAAAATATAATTCATAACCATATTATATTATATAACTTTATTGATTTCATCGATAATCATTTTATTCGATGGTGCATCATCACCTCCCAACCATCTAGACACTTTTTGCTTTTCTTCTAAGTATTCTTTTAATTGTATGAGATATGGTTTTAAAACTATTAAAGTATCTTCATAACTTTGATCTGTAACCATATTAATTAAGGTCTTAACAATCCCCTTAGATATTATAGAAATTCTTAATTCAGCAAATAAATTAAGAGTTTTTTGATCTAACTTATCATCTTGTTTTTTGAAAATAATTTCAGCTGTTGCACGTTGCCCGAAAAACTTAGCTTGAGTATCATCTTCCAATTTATCTACTACATCTTTTAAAACTATATCTATTTCTTCACCATCGCTTAATCGATACTTAATCTCACTAACAATATTATCTTTTCCTTCATATTTTAAGTCTTGAATGAAATATTTAAACATTTGATTTGATATTCCATCAATATCAAGTTTATCAAAATCATCATCTAATTTACTTTCCATAACTTTATACTTATCAATAATATCTTCTTTCTTCAACCATTCATCAGGAGCATTTTGAATTTTAGAATCTTCAATGTTATGAGTAACTAGATATTTCCTACCTTTTCTTTCCAAAATTTTTACAGGTGTGATCATTCCATCATACCAATAATGTATCAAAACTTTATCATCTGGTGATAATTTAAAGGAGCTATATTCCAAAATATAATTCATAACACAATATATATTAAATTAACAAACCCATACCAAAGCTTTGTACCTTAATATATACTATATGTTACAAAGGGATGAACTTATATATAACTTAATTTTCTCAGAAAAAAATGAGTATAGTATTAATATAGCCGACTATATTAAAGATATATACCAGTATGACGATTTCATAGATGAGATAAAAGAAATTTTATTGAAATCTAAAGTTATGATTGTGAAAAGTAAAGTTGAAGTTGACTCTAATGACATAATATGGAAGCTGAAAGTAAAAAAGTAATTAATATATGTGGTCACAGAACCGTAATACACAGAAATGGGAAGAAAGAAAAGATAAACTGAATAAAGATGTATATAATTCTTTACGTCAAGATCTAGAAGATCTTAGGTTTTATTCTAAATGTTTAGATGGTACATCTTATTTACCAATCAATAACTTAGAAAATACATATGATATTTTACGATATGATAACTTCGATGCTACTGAATGGTATGTCGATAGTGTATATTCTAGTGATAGTGGTAATTTTGCAATAGACTCTACTACAATTGATACATTTAACAAATATGTAGAAGAATATTCGTTCTCATTAAAAAACTTATTTACTCCCCAAAGAACTATAAAAGATAGTATTAATAACTTTTTAGATGTTGATGTAACAACAACTGAGGAAATACCTTTTTTAACTGATCCAAAACCAGGGTTAGTAATTGATGGAGTAAGGTTAAAAAATGGTCAAAGAATTTTAGTAAAAGATCAACAAACAACTATAACACTTCCTAATTCAACAAACCCTGATGTTTTCTTTGATGGGAATTATTATATTACTAATGTAGATACAAATACAACAACTTACTTTTTCTATAATAACGAAAATGGTATTTATAAATTTACTAATAATGCTTTAGTAAGAGAATCTGATTTAGAAGAATATTCTGATACTATTAGATATTCTATTTATACTAAGTTAGGAAATACAAATAAGGAAAATCAGTATCACCTTTCAAGGTTAAAAACTGGTTTTTATCCAATTGTTGATAACGGAGACCCTATTGAATTTTTGGAAAAGAAAAATTGGTTAATACGAAATAAAGTAGAGTATCAAAATATTTTAGATATAGATATATTTGATTCATTACGACATGGTATCCAAACATTTGATGGTTTTACTATACCAACTCGATCTGTTTATATTGGTGAGTTTGGATCTATATTTATTCACCAAGATGAACATACTAATCCAGATTTTTCACCAAACCCTGGTTATTTAAATATAATTGAAAATAAACTAAAAAAGGATCTGTTTGGACTTGAACAAACTGAAAAATATTATTGGGCAGTAGGTCAAGAAGGAACATTAATTAAAATTGATAAAATCGATTTATCTATTGAAACAAAAGACTTAGATATACTTAATAATCTTAATTCAATATCTTTCTTTAATAACCTTAGAGGTATTACTGTTGGTGATTTTAACCAAATATGGTATACCTTAAATGGTGGAGATGTATGGAAGCAATTAAACATAAGTGAATTTGAAAATTTCAAATTTAATAAAGTAATATTTTATGGATTAAATGATGCTATAATTGTTGGTGATAATGGTGTTCTTGTTGATTTAACCTTTAATGGAAGTACTTGGGATTATGATCTTAAAAAACCGATTAGGAAAGAATCTATTAATGAGGAATTTGACCTTGTTAGGAATTTAAATGATATAATTGAAATCGATACAAACACATGGGGGCTAACATCATCAAACCCTATAAGCACAGATAAAGAATTCTTTTTAATAGTTGGAGATGATAACTTATTAATGACATATAACAGAAATAATTTTACTCAAGATCATGATTATTTATTTTTGAAACTTCAAGAGAATATAACAAATATTAAAGCTGTCGAAAATATAGGAGATGATATCTACCTTGTAGCAGATAACCATTATAGATTCGATTTAAATATATTTACTAATGTTGATACTATTTCAAATGAGGTATTTACATCTACTATGTTGACTACATTAAACACAAATAACTATAATAATCTTACACAATTCAACAATATTATAGAATTAGTTGGGGATAACTTAACTTTGGATTTTTATGATAGTGGTGTATTAACATTAAACAGTAGAGTGAATTCAATATTTACTGATAAATTAAAATCTAAATTATTATTTTTAGATTATGATATGGGTTCTAAGTTAAACTTTTTTGGTGATGATTTACAATATAGATTACCTCAAGAAGATGAATTATCATTATGTATTGGAACTAGTGGTGGGGGTAGCCAATCAACTATTGAAATATCTAGTTTAAGTGGTGAAGATTCATGGTTAGATTATCATAGAGATAATTTAAAAGATTTTGAATATGACACTGCTTTAAATACATCGAATGAAATACTTTATAATACTGAATTTAGATATGGAACTCAATCATCTGCAACATATAGTAACCTTGATTTTACTAATAGTTTCGATGATGTTGAAGATCTTTTAAATTCTTCACCGACAGCATCAACAAATGCTACATATCAAGTATTTTCATATGATAATTATACTATCTTTTCAACTACAAATACTGATTATCAATTAGGTGATGTAATTGAATTGGAATCTGATACAGTTAGTGGTAAATTCATGGTTATAAAAATAATAACTTTTGGCAGTGATCAATACATTTACCTTAGAACTAACTTTGATGAGAATATAACAAACACGATTATAGAAAACTCACAAACTCTAACATTTAAAAATATAAACATATATGAAGATGCCTTAGACTTTGTTAATAATTTTAACAACCATTATGTTGGGATTTCATATAAATCAACTTTGGGAGAGCCTTCTTCATCCTTTGGTAATTGTAATGATATTCTTTTTGAAGCTAAATACGATGAGAAAAATGCGTATTATAATTTAGCTACTCAAATAGAAGATACTACAATAGGTAATTCGATTGATCTAACTTATTCGAACTTATTCCTTAATTTCCAATATACTCCTACATATAACATATTAGATTATTTAAATAATATTGATAGCTCGTTATTTGTATCAGGTAAAGAATTCTTTACTATGCCACAATACACAGGTATAACAGTTGGAAATAGTGGTGTTGTAACGAACGATAATAAATTATCATTCAATCCTAGTTTAAAATTTGAATGGGATTCGTTATGGGAAAAAACCTTTATTGATATAAATATCGATGGGGATATTACAGAAAAATGTTTCATTTTAAGAAAATATTATGATAGTAATATAGACCGATATATTGTTGAGTTACATAAAGAAATAGATACTCCAGGAGCCCCAGTCAATATCAATATATTATCTCGAAGAACTCTTGGTGAAATATCTAATGATTTAAATGAAATAAATAACATTCAAACAAATGTTAAAAATTCTACCGCAGGTAACTTTACAATTTATGGAAGGGAATTGAATTTTAAATTTAACACTGATTCATACGCTAAGATACTTTTAAGTGATATTGATATAAAGGAAAGTTTAACGGGTATGATGTTTACTGATTATAAAAATGAAATATCTTTAAATGTTATCAAACTTGAAAATCAATCAATATTAGATGCAACTATTAGTTCTATTCCAACAATTGATGGTATTAAGGTTAAAATTATAACCACAGATAACCACAACCTTTCAGTAGGTGAGGTTGTTATACTTGATGATGTCAATGATACATATAGTGGTTTCCTTACAGTAAGAGATATCATATCACCTACACAGTTTGTTACAAACTCAGATTATACAACACCATCGACAGGAACAATTAGAATACCTAAATTTGATCCATATTTAAGTTACCTACCATCTGATATTATTGATGTTGGTATTGATGGTAAATCTAAGATATCAGTATTAATCAAACCAGATAATGTAATTCAAAATGATGATAATACTGTATCTCTTGTTAATTTAGATTTATCTAAATACAAATTTAATTTAATAGATGGACTTTACCTTGATATAGTTTCAGAAAGATATCCGTGGATATTAGAGGCTGAAATAACACAAGCTACCATAGGTGTAGATGATAACGGACCTATATTTTATAATGGAATATGGCATTGTGGTAGATGGTTCGGAGGTACTTGGTATTCAGGAGATTGGATATCTGGAGATTGGTATGAAGGTGAATGGAATTCAAATAAGGTTTCTATAACTAAAGTATCTGCTAAGGTAGATAAAAATAGTAATGATAATAACTTTTCTAAGTGGTTCTCCGGTAATCATCACGGTGGTACATGGAACAATGGATCTTGGTATACTGGAAGATGGATAAACGGTACTTGGAATAACGGTGAGTGGTTCAATGGTCAATGGGATCAAGGTACTTGGAATAATGGTACATTTGAATCAGGAACATGGATATTTGGTACTTGGAATAACGGTAAGTTTAACTCTTCTCAAGGTGTTTCGACATGGATAGATGGTAGTTGGAATGGAGGTGATTTTGAATCAGGAACATGGTTAGATGGTAACTTTACTCAAAAAAGTGAAGATGTAAAGTCAAGATTTGGAACAAACCCTACTAATTCAAGAAAAGCTATATGGAAATCTGGTAAATTCTTCTTAGGGGAATTCCACTCTATACTAAGGCAAGATTCTGATGGGAATAATTTACCATCCCTTAATCATAAATACTCTATTTTCGAAACAGGTAAGTGGAGTAATAGTACATGGTGGGGAGGTACATCTTTGAATATTGTATGGAATAATGGAATATGGAAAGATGGTGTTTCAAAAGAAGTTGAAATAACACAAGCATATAATAATTTTAATAATGAGGGAACTCTTAAATTATCGGGTGTTTATAACTTTAATAGAAATGATGAAATACACATTATAGATAATTTAGATCCAAGTGGTAATTGGTCAAGCCTTGGTACTAATCAAAGTTTTGGTAGTTATCTTGTGAAAGACATAGATATTGAAAGAATTAATAATATTGATACAAATACAATTGTTACAGTATATGATGAATTTGATTCTATACCAACACAACCAACTGCAACTGTTGAAATTACATCGGGAAATAATGGTGATCCAATAGATATTTACTTTACTGCTATATCAGCTTCTAATTCAATATCTTCGACTGTATTTAATGTGAATAGTTTACAAACAGCCAATGATATTGTTGAAGATATAAACTTAAATAGTAGTGGGTTTTCGGCTTATAATGGAGGTACAAACTCAGTTGTAACAATAACTAAACTTCAAGAAGGAGCATCATACAATGGTACATTACTTGTTGTAGATACAACAGCTACATTCTCTTCAACGAATTTCACAGGTGGTACAGGTACATACTCTACGATAGAATCAAACCTTGTGAGTAAATTCAAAGGGGCTGATTGGGAAAATGGACTATGGTACAATGGTATCTTTGAGGGAGATATATTTAGGTCTGGAATGTGGGTTAGAGGAGCATTTTTGGATGGTGAATTCTTATAAATTAAAAGTTTATATCATGATGTTACATTTTTTGGTTTTACCTTTTCATATTTAATATATAATACATAAAATAAACACATAAAATGAGGTTAAAAAGGTATAATAATTTCTTAACAGAAGGACTTGGTGATGATAACATGGATCAATTTGAGAACTATGGTGATATAAAATCAGATATTTTAAACATGATCGAGGATTCTTTAGACTCAAGTGATATGAATGTGATATCTGAGTTTATAAATTCATACATTACAGAACCAGATTCTAATAATATTGAGGGGTTAATAAATGACTCTGATATTTATGAATTTTATTTGAAGTATATAAATGAAATTGATGAGATTTTAGTTGAGAAAGATTACCTTGAAAAATCACCAGAATCTTTAGGAGCATTAGGACTTTATGATTACTTAGTAAAAGCTACTAAAGATTGTATTTTTATGTTAGTGGAAATGATAAAATCAGACCTAGATCTATCAGATGATGATGATCAAGAAAATGAAGAATAATATGATAAATTTTAAATCGTTCAACATAATACGAAATAGTAAATTCATAGGTTACAAAGCACCATTTGATAAGAATAACCCTGTTATGGTTTATGAAAAAAATGGAAACCACTATTTTATAGATGGTATGGTTAATGAACTTAAAGATGAATTTAAAACCCAATCAGGAGTTTGGAGAGTTAAGTCTAGAAAAAGTAGTAATGCTGAATATATTGATTTAGATGATAAAGAAACTAAATTATCAACTAATAAAAAATACCAATTCATGGATTATGAATTTAGACCTAAATATTATAAAGATCAATATTATAGTATTTTAAATCCCATTGATAGTGAAGATTTTTCATTAGTGGTTTATTCTAAATCGTTAGATGATTTAAAAAGTAATATTCGAATAAATATTAAAAGTAACTCATGAAGTATTTAAAATATAAAAATGATTTTTTATTGGAAAGTGAATTTTGTTATGTATTAGATCTACACGTTAACGAAAAAGGTAGATGGACTGCCCAAAACACATATGAGTGGGATGTTAAAAAAGAAGAAAGGTTACGGAAAATACTTTCTAAACTAGATAAAGATGCTATTATAAAGTATTTTGAGAAGTTCTTAAACTTTATAAGTAAGTTACCAAAAAGAACTAAAAAAGCTATTTTATTTCCAGTAATAGGAATATTCTTATCATTTGTATCAGCTAAAGAAATATACAATAGTGGAATTAATATAAACCATGAAATTAAATCAGATGTTGAATCTAAAATACCCAAATTAAAAGAATTAGAAGAAAAGGAAGGAGATAAAGAAAAGAAAACTTCTGATTTCACTAAAGCTCAAAAAGTAGTTAAAGACGTAGAGGGTGGTTATACTGATGATAAACACGATAAGGGGAATTGGGTTGATGGTAAGCTAATAGGAACTAATTATGGTATCTCTGCCCCTGAGTTAAAGAATCATTTAGGTAAGACCCCAACTAAAAAAGATATGGAAGATCTTTCTTATGATACGGCTGAAAAGATCTATAAAGATAAATACTGGGAAAGAAACCATTTAAATTTACTTAAAAATCAAAAAGTAACAAATATCATTTATGATGGAATAGTAAATCAAGGTAGACGAGGAACTAAGCTTGTTATACAGAAAGCACTTGAAGATTTTGATTTAGATATTAAGATGAGAAATATATTTAAAGAAGAAACAATCAAGAAGATTAACAAACTTGACCAAGATAAATTCTTCAAGAAGATTTATGATTATAGATGGGAAAGGTACAAAGATACTAGAAATTTCGACAAGTATGGAAATGGTTGGAAGAATAGACTTGACAAATTCAAGAAGTAACTTTTAATTACACTTTCATTTGTTTATATGGTATTTCATTTTTTTAATTTATATTATATTAAAAAATAGATAGGAAAACTTAGATCCAATTAAGTAATATAAATAAAAAATAAAAAATAAAAAACCATAATGGAGAAACACGATTTACACAATGAATTCCCTCAATTTGAGGATAAAATTCATGAAATGAAAACTAATGATACTCATTTCAGAAAACTATTCGATGAATATGAAGATTTGAACCACAAAATTCACGGAGTAGAATCAACGGGTTTATTTACTGATGATGAATTAAATGAGATGCGGTCACGAAGACTACATCTTAAAGATGAACTTTATGACATATTGAAAGGATAAAAATAAGATAATTATAAAGGGGTTGTATTCAACACCTTTTTTTAATCTATTAAATCAATATCTAAAATATCATTTTTTATTATACATATATTCCTATCTGAATCTGGTCTATTTCTAAATTGATTTAATTTATTTATAGGAGATTCTATAGAATTGTAACCCAAATCTAATAATACTTTATTTACATCTAATCCATTTCTTTCTAATTCTGATATTAATGTTTTACCCCACCAAGATTCATTTTCTTCTATAAGGTCTTCCATATTATCACCTATATAATTTAGATCATCATTTTTAGACTCTTGGAACTTTTTTCGAATTTCTTTAAATTCATTTAGGGTGATATCATTAAAATATTCAATACTTTTTAATGGTTCATTAATACTAACTAAATATATATATTTCCCATATGACCCGATATATCTTTACTATTACTTATATATATCCCATCTCCTAAAAATTTACTTTCTCCACTATTATTTAACATAGGTTTAAGTGAGTTCAATTTTTTGTCTGATCCATGATAAAAATTATCACCTTTAAATTTTTTATATTCTTTTATATAGTTCATTATTATTTTTGGAATTTTTTATATTGTCTTTAACTATTTCTTTTTCATCCCATGGTTCTTTCAATCTTAAAATTCTAATTATAAACTTTACTTAAAACAACTAATAAGATAAAAAAATCCTCTAAAATAAATAGAGGGGATTAAAATACTACTATATAGATAAGAAAATTAAAAATTAAATATGAAAAAACAGAAAGTTCAAGAGTTAGATGATAGGGATTGGTTATTACTTAGACCCCATAACATAATAGGTAGTGTTAAACCTGTTAAAACATCTGACTTCTTTATGGAAGATAAAGAATTTGTTTTTAAAGAATATACATACATACCTGGATTTTTTAAGATTATAAACGAGATTCTAGATAATAGTATTGACGTTTATGTTAAATCTGAGGGTAAATGTGCAAACAATATATCAGTAGAAATAACAGACGAAGAAGTACATATAAAAGATAATGGTTTTGGTATTCCCGTATCAAAAACAGATAGTGGTGAATGGATACCTTATGTTTGTTGGGGTAAAGCAAGATCAGGATCTAACTTTAAAGATGAAGATAATCAAGGTCAAATAGGAATGAATGGTATTGGTTCTTTTGCAACCGTAGTATTCTCAAAAGAATTCATTGGTTATTCTGACGATGGTAAAAATAAACTAAAGGTTTCTTTTTCTGATAATGCTAAAGATCACAACATACGAGAATTGAAAAGTTCATCAAGTGGAGTAGATGTTAAATTTAAACCAGACCTTGAAAGGTTCTCATTAACAGAAATTGATGATATACATAAGAACCTTGTATATCAACGTTTATTAAATTTATCAGTAACATATCCAGAGATAAAGTTTTACTTCAATAAGAAGAGAATAAGTATCAAAACTAAAGATTACATTGGTATGTTCTCAGATGAATATGAGGTATTCGAAGATGATAACTATTTCATTGGAGTTATGCCAAGTAAAGAAGATGATTTTAGGTTTATGACATACGTTAATGGACTACATCTTAAAAAGGGTGGTTCACATGTCGATTATATTTTAGATAAAATAGTAGCTCCTATTAGAGAGAAACTAAGACGTAAATATAAGAATATTAAACCTGGTGACATTAAGAATAAATTACAATTGGTTATATTTTTTAAGAATCTTAAAAATCCAACATTCGATTCCCAAACAAAAGAGAACTTAACAAATACTGCTACAGAAGTATCAGACTTCTTAGGAGATATTGATTGGGATAAAACAGCTAATAAGATTTATAGGAATAAAGGGATTATTGACCCAATTATTGAAATTTATAAATTTAAAGAAGAGTATAAAAAGAAACAAAACCTTAAAAACTTATCAAAAGCTAAAAAGATCACATCTAATAAATACTTTAAACCAATTAAAAGTTATAAGTACCTTATGATATGTGAGGGTGAATCTGCAAGATCGGGTCTTATGCCAATACTTGGTAGACAAGAATTTGGTTTTTATGAAATGAAAGGTAAGCCATTAAATGCTTATGATAGTACTGTACAGAAATTTACAGCGAATAAAGAGTTATCTGACCTTTTCCAAATAGTAAATTCAGAAGAGTATGAATATATCGTATTCGCTACCGATCAAGATTTGGATGGGTTTACAATTAGAGGGTTACTTTTAGGTTTCTTCCAAAGATACTTACCTGAGTATATTGAAGAAGGTAGAGTAGGTAGTTTAGATACTCCAATTATAGCTCTTGAAAAGGGTGGTGAAATTAAACATTGGTATTACTCAATGAATGATATCGACAATGATCTTTATAGAACTCATAGTAGCACTTACTATAAAGGTCTAGGTACATGGGAAGAGAAAGATCTTAAATACATTATTAAACAAGATGGTGTAGAAAGTATGATCAAACTATTTAAGAACACTGAGACGAGTGAAGAAATAATCGATGACTGGTTGAATGGTGATTCAAAAAAATCCGATAAAAGAAAAGAGTATATTGAGGGTAATGATTTTGATTTAATCAAACTATAATACCTAATAAGAATATAATATACTAATGAAAATAAAATAGAAATATGTTAGAAGTAAAAATAGATGACTTTTTTAATACTGATTATGTAGATTCAGCCTCATATGATAACTTGAGGAAAATATCTTCGTATGTTGATGGATTGAAAAATTCAAATAGAAAGATAATTTATACTGTATTAAATAAAAATATAAATTCAAAAACGAAAGTTTCTCGACTTCAAAGTACAATATCTGAATACACTGAGTATTTACATGGTGAAGATGGTATTGGTAAAGTGATCGTAGGTATGGCTCAAAAATATACTGGTTCAAATAATATACCACTTCTACAAAGAAATGGTAACTTTGGTAACAGATTGGATTCTGTGTCTGCGGCTTCTCGTTATATTTATACACAAAAGGAAAATTACCTTGAAAATATTTTCAGAAAAGATGATGATAATATCTTAATTGAACAATACTTTGAGGGTATAAAAATTGAACCACGATTCTTTGTTCCAATAATTCCTATGTTAGTAGTGAATGGATCTGAGGGTATATCCACTGGATTTGCACAAAAGATACTTCCAAGAGAACCAAAGAAAGTTATTTCAGAATTAAAAAAGGTTCTTAAAGGAACTAAGAAAATTGAAAATATTGATTTAGGAAATCCATATTGGGAAGGGTTTACGGGGGAAGTTATTCAAGACGAAGAAAAACCAAGTAAGTGGCATATCTATGGTGATATAGATGTCCAAAATAAAAACAATATTATTGTTAATGAACTTCCAATTGGTTATGATCTCAAAAAATATATTGCTATTTTAACTAAACTACAAGACCAAGGAGTTATTTCTTCATTTAAAGATTATTCAGAAGATTCAAGGTTTAGGTTCAAGATAAAAGTAAAAAGAGAATTTTCTGATAAGTATGATGGTAAAGAAATTCATAATGAACTTAAATTAAGGTCTCCTATTACAGAAAATTATACGACAATTGATGAGGAAAATAGAATACGGGTATTCGATAATATGGAAGACATATTTAGAGCTTACTTCAAAGTAAGAATGGATTTCTTCAAAAAGAGGAAAGAATATATTATAAGTAGAATGAATAGAGATATTGATGTTTTATCATCTAAATATTTATTCATTCAAAGTGTTATCAATGGTGATGTTGAAGTAAATAACAAAGCAAAGAAAAACATTGTATCACAAATAGATAAAATCGAAAAGATAATTGAAATAGAGGGCAATTATGATTACCTATTGAGAATGCCAATATACTCTTTAACTAAAGAGAAACTTGATGAAATTAAAAATAAAATCAAAGACCTAAAAGATGAATTAAAAGATTATAAGAAAATGTCTTTAGAAGATCTATGGTTAAATGATATAGAAGAATTCAAAATAAAATAAAAATGTTATGATAAACAAAATTCACGGAGAACCACATATCAATAAAATAATTGGTATGACAGAAAAGGAAGCTATCGATCAATTAAAAAAGATAGACAAAACTATGAGAGTAGTAAATAGAGATGGTGCATCCATTATGGTAAGTGGTATGAACGATAATATGAATAGAGTTAATGTATTTGTTAGTAATGGTGTAATATCAAACCTAGATGGATTAGGATAAAAAAACAATGAATAAAATGAGTGAAATTAATACGGTACAAAAATTTTTAGATGCCACTGGATTTAATAGAGGTAAAAATTATCCCTCAATTAAGTTACTTAAACAAGAAATGAAGAAATTAAAGTTAGACAAGGACGTTATGATTGATGTAATGTCTTTCTTCCTTTATGATCACGAAAGTGAATAAATTTGAAATATGATTAGAAGAACCCATACTTTTCACAACAGTTAAAGGTTATGTAATGGACTGGAATAAACGATATATACGAAGGTGATATTGTTGATTTTGGAGGTAATGGTGCTGTAAAATATGATGACGATAGATTTTTTGTTGATTGTGGAAATTTACATACAAGAGTAAGTAGTACTGCCAACTCACACATCTAAATAACGTAAATTTTATAAGATATTAGAACAGATATTAAAACAGTTAGAAAAAGGAATTATATTCTACAAGCAATTTCAGGTAAAAGTAACTCAGAAACTTTGTGATTATTGAGTGACAATAAAACGTGGTACTAAGCTGGTAAAATAAAAAACCACTTTAGATAGTGGGGTTTTTTATTTTATAAAAGTCAAAAGTAAGTTCGATTTTTAATATATAAAATAAATGTATTTAAATATATGAGTAATAGATGTACCAATAGTATATTCGGGAATATAAGAGATAACGGAATACGATTTTATCAAAATAGTTTAATAGCAGCAGAAGGATCAGATATGGTTCAGAAGATGTCATTAAGTAGTGTATTTGCACCATACGAGCAAATTTTAAGAGGTAAGGTTACCTTAAAACCAGGTAAGTGTAAATACTTATTAAACCACTTAGGGCTTGGTGATAACGCTACTCTATTAGCTATCACTGCTACCTATGATCCTGATTCTAAAATAGAATCTCAAAACTTTGTTCAATACTCATATTACACATCTCCAAATAATTGGTACTCATTTGCACAGATGTTAATGCTTACAGGTAATTCTGAAAATAGAATAGAACAGTTATACCTTACAAATCCTAATCAAAATCACCCCGTTACATTAGATATAATGGTGGGAATAATAGATGATGAATCTGGATTCTTTGAAAACCTTTGTGATATTGATGAAGTAACATCAAATGGTGTTATTAAGTTTACAAACCTTAGATGTGATGATATAATTACATGGATACCAAATGAAACATTAGCTATTTTAAATGCGGGTGGTGTAGCTCAAGCATACATTAATATTGAAGATATAAACTCGATAAGTAAAGATAATAATATCATAACAGTGAATGATAGATCGGTTGGAACAATCCTTTTAGAATTTATTGATGATTACCACGCAACACAAGCACTTAGTATCCTTTCATGGATATTAGAAGATCCAACACGTATTACTCAAAACTTAGATAATGTTAAAGATGAAAGTGCTCCAGCTCTTATATTTACAGGTAATGTTTATGAGGAAGGTTCATCAGCTCCTTCTCCAGCACCTCTTCCAACAACATGGAACACTTGTCCTATTGAAGCAGAAGATATAGCTGACCCTGATTATGTACCATCAGCATCAGATCCAGTTAACTCTAAAATGGGTGATGACTTTGAAGCTTTACCATTATCACTTTCTTTATATGGTGGAAGTATTAGTAAAGAAGATATTGGTAATCATATAGTTGCATGTGTGATTGATAACAGAGATGGTGAAATAACTATAACTGCTGATAACTTGATCATAACAGATACATTTAATAACATTTACCTTAATATAACAAGTGAAGGTGACTATATAGTTAAATTTGATTTAGATGATATTGCAGAGAACAACATAAGTGAAAACTTAACAGTTGATATAGAAATAATAAGTTAATAATGTTACATAGTAAAGATGATTTTTTATTACCAATTTCAGAAGGAGATACTAAAATATTTATCCAAGATGTTAACGGTGATATAACATTTAGTTTTAACCCTTGGAGGGTAACCTCAACTTATTATAAAGATGTTGATAACTACATTAAATTACAAGGAACAGACAATCCACTAAAGGTTAAATTTAGAACTCCTAAAGAATCACTAGAAGCACTTACTATATTACAAGGAGCTCTTGATAACTTAAAAGAAGATACAAGTGATATACCTCAAGAAATAATAGATTACATTGATACTAAAATACTTGAGATAATCAATAATAATCACTTTTCTTTTAGGCAACAAACCCCATCTGATACGTGGTTAGTTAACCATGATATAGGTAGGAAAGCTTCTATAATGGTTACAAATGATAACCTTGAAACTATGGTTGGTCTTATAAAGTATATAGATGATGATAACGTAGAAATATTATTTAACCAAGCAGTAACTGGGTGGGTATTCGTAAACTAAAATAATCAATATGGGATTTTTAAAATCTAGAATAGAATTTATAAACGAGTCTATCACTTTCAAAGAAGGTGAAGAAGATCGAAATAATGATACTTTAACAATAGAAGCATTTATTGATAATAATAAAATTGGAGAAATAACCATAGGATTTGTAATTAATGGATTTTGGATGTTCGAGGGTGAGTTATCAGAAGAAGAGTATGGAAAATATTTTCCAGACGATAGTTTCATTAGAATAGAAGATGTTAAAGTTTATGATAAATATAAAGGTAAAGGTTATTCAAAAAATATCATCCAAAAAGCTTTAGATTTCATCAAAGAAAATTATTCAGATACTAGTGTTGTTTATTTAAATGCATCCCCTATGGGATATAGTGGATTATCAATAGAACCTTTAGTTAGATTATATAAGTCTTTCGGTTTCAAAACAATAATATCATATCCACAAAATAAAGAAATGATATTAAATCTATAAATTAATCATAAAAAATTGTGCCAATTGAATATTTATTTGTATATTTGAATAAATATTAGTAACTCAAATACTCCCCAAATGGTCACAGAAAAATATGGAACATCAGTAATAACAGACATTAGAAACTTCACAGGTATCTTTGAGCAGTTTCAAAATGATAATTCCGAGGAATTTATAAACTTCCTTGAAAATTATTATATGGCTCAATCTTTATTTGCTAATATTGTATCTGATGATGTTCACTTATCAAGTACTGGTGATGGGGTTTTAACAATATTTTTATCAGAAAACTCTCACCGAGAAGGGTTTGCTTTTCTTTTACTCATACACAGATACTTAACTAATATGTGTGAAACATTCACAAAGAGAAATGGTATCGAAACATCATTTGGTATTGGTGCTGATAGTGGTAGTGTTTGGGATGTTGGTAAAAATATGGAGATCAAGTTAGATACATATGTTGGAAATGTTATCAACAGAAGTTCACGAATTGAGGGTAATACTAAAAATTTCGGTAACACAACTGCGGCTATTGGTAATTTCCTATATAAGAACCTAATTAAAGACCTTTATCCTAAAGCATTTGATATCATGGAAAAATCAAAAAACTATGATTCTCTTTTAAATAAACACCCCGATATTGTCTTGTTGAGTAAAGAGTTGATGTTATTTTATATTTTTGAAATGGAGTTAAAAAATATGGATAAACCACTTCCAATATTTAGGTTATCAGAATACATGGTATCAGATGATGAGATCTATTGGAGAGTTATTAGTAAACTCCTAAGTGAAGAAAAAGTTGAAAAATTAAAAGAAGAATTATAATAAATTTAGATAATAGAAAAGGGGAAGTATTAATTTACTTCCCCTTTTTTAATAGGTTATCAAGTCAACTATTAGTAATCTTCTTTTAGATGTCTTTCTAATTCTTCAGCGAAATTATTACAATCCTCTACACAATGTTCAGCTCCATGTTCTTCACACATTTCTATATTGTTCTTCACAATATCTAATGTTAATTCACCAGCTTCTTTGTGGTTTTTTGTATCGTTTTCAATTGAAAAGATATAAAGTTCACATGCTAGAACACAAGCTTGACAAGTGATTACACACTCATCTTTCCCTTCTTCTTCACACATTTCTTTACATTCCTTACAAGCTTCAAGACACTTTTTAGCTAACTCTAATGGTTCATTAGGTGCTGTGTTCTCTCCGTTATCAACATCTTCTTGTTGATTTTCAAAGAATTTTTTTAAATGTTTCATATTAATAGTATTTTTTTTATATATTATATATTAAGTATATAACACCATTTTACAATCTAACCCACTCATCAGGCATTAAATCTTTGGTATCATGTTCATTTTCATATAAAGGACCGAACCACTTCTTAGGTCCAATCACTCTATAATCATCATGTATGTTTAAATATGAACCCCACCAACTAAAAGAAGATGCCGCCATAATATTATCTTTACAATACGATAAGATATTTAGTTGTATAATATCTAACTCATCCTCTATAAATGTGAGGTCAAGTCCTAACCCTTGTGGTAGGTTTTCTTTACACCATGGGATATCATCAGACAAAACAACAAATTTGATATTAGATACATCACCTCCATATAGCTCTTTAATGGCATCTTTATAGTAACCGATAGGAACTATATTGTGATATTCTTTAAAGTCTAAGAAATCACCTCTTCTGACGTTTATAGAACATGTGTGAGTTTCATCTACTAAGAATGGATATTCATTTTCTATATAAAAGATATAATCATTATGTAATTTAAATTGTTTTTTTATATATTCTTTGTAATCATGGAAGTATTTATGACTTTGAAAATAACCTTTTAGATCCCAATCATTATCTATATTTAATAGATTAATATCTTTATAATGAAAACATGGTTCATTATATGACCTAGGTTCAATATCAAGAAATCGTGATGTAGGGATGGGAGTTTCTAAATATTTATTATGTTTCCAAGAATTGAAATAATAATCTTTATCATATTTCTTAGCTGTCCCAATAGTAGTAGCTATTTCAAAGAGTTGGTTTCCCAGCCTTCCAAACCTTCCCAAGTACATAAATGATATCATACTTTTTAATATACATTATTTTTATATTTTTCTATTTCTTCCTTACTTAACGTATCCTTAACCCTTCTATCTTGAAGTAATAATTTAACTATATCAGTATGACCATTATTAGAAGCCAATCCAATAGCATAATTATTTATATCACTAGGATCTACCCTTTCATCTTGAAGTAATAATTTGACTACATCAGTATGTCCATTTCTAGAAGCCAATTTAATAGCATCATTATTATCACCACTAGGGTCTACCCTTTTATCTTGAAGTAATAATTTAACTATATCAGTATGTCCATTATAAGAAGCTATTCTAATAGCATAATTATCATCAGCACTAGGATCTACCCTTTTATCTTGAAGTAATAATTTTACTACCTCTGTATGTCCATTTCTAGAAGCCCATTTAATAGCATAATTATCACCACCACTAGGGTCTACCCTTTTATCTTGAAGTAATAATTTAACTATCTCAATATGCCCAAACTGAGAAGCCATTTTAATAGACTGGTTATTATTAACACTAGGATCTACCCTTTCATCTTGGAGTAATAATTTAACTACCTCTGTATATCCATTTCTAGAAGCAAGTCTAATAGCATAATTACCATCATCAATAGGGTCTACCCTTTTATCTTGAAGTAATAATCTTACTACATCAGTATGTCCATTTTTAGAAGCCATTCTAATAGCTTCATTATCTT
>Ga0307983_1000355_pt1 | contig 23840 bp, 33 predicted proteins | sample OrgLakmetagen991_FD_201845 | JGI IMG/M metagenome (GOLD analysis project Ga0307983, IMG submission 201845) | Saline water microbial communities from Organic Lake, Antarctica - #991 | ecosystem: Environmental > Aquatic > Non-marine Saline and Alkaline > Saline | place: Antarctica: Organic Lake...
TCACCACACCACCTCCATGGTGAGAGCCTCGGGAACAGTTTGGCGACGGTCCCGGGGCTCGCTTTGTTTTTGCGACAGGATTGTCCCACCGCCCCGGCAAAGATGACTGAACGGACGTGCAGTGTCAACACGTTCATGGGATGAAATTCGGGCGAGCCTATGGCTGTAGGCTCGGCGCCGATCTGGGGATTGCCCAAGGCATAGCTGTCTGGTAGATGCTCGCATGATCGCGGCGCTGCGTGGTCAGGGGCTGCTCGTCGGACTTCGCAATCTCCGGGCAGCCCTGCTGGTTTTTGGTCAGGGGATGAGTTGCTCCATGAGCATTCGCCTCCCGGCTTGGGTGGGAACGAGTTCGGTGGACGAGTCCAGCGACTCAAGCATGCCGTCAGATATCAGGCGCTGACATGCGCGATGTATAGTTGTATAATGCATGTCGATACCGTCACCCACACACCATCGATAGATGGACTTGCTTGTGAGGCCGACTGCGCCGCTGGTGAGGTCTGCGACTTTACGACATCGCTCAACGACGGCAATCTCCAGTTCAGTGTTGCGTGGCTTGGGCACGGTGGGGTTCTCTATTGCGATGTTTGAATGCATGACACCTCCGGGTTGTATTTGTCGAACTTCGCACCGTTGTCGGTAGCAGGGGGTGAATCATTGTGCAACAAATGTTCGCACTGAATGGTTGACATGCGATTCTGTGTCGCATATTGGTGGCCGTGCGAAGTCCGACGAGCAGATCGTCACCAACCCAGACGCCCCACCAGGAGCACCCTCATGAACCTCACCGCTCACGTCTCCCACGACTCCCCCACCCTTGAGCCAGCCGAGCGCATTCTCAGCGCGCTCGCAGGCGTCGGCATCCGCCCCCACGTCCGCGTCGTCTTCGGTCGCACGGACTGTCACGGCACACTCACTCGTCGAGGGTACATCGCCTCCGCCCGCTTCTGCGGTCGCCACCTCTCGACACCCGTCTGCGAGGACGCGTCGGAATCGGTGGAGACCTGGTGGCAGATGCACGGCCACACGGTTCCCGCCGTCGCTGCCTGAGCGACGCTGGCGACTATTCTTTCGGGCGCGGTGCAGATCGCGCCGCAACAGGTCTCGACACCTGTCCGCGATGCGGATACTATACAGGTGTTCAGTGGAGGACGGACAACATGAATACCGCAAATGAGCAGCGCCTCGGGCGCATCAAGGGGCTCTCGAATGCCGAGTATCACGGCGGCGAGGGCGTTTCATCTACCGAGCTCAAGAAGCTCCTGCAGAGCTACAATCACTGGAAACAGTACAAGCTGGAGCAGGCAGAAGAGCGCGCGGAAGCGGCCAGCGGAGAGTCCAAAGTCCGCAAGGCTAAGGACGCCCGCGACAAGGGCAGCCTTGCGCACGCCATCATCCTCGAGCCGCACACGGTCGAGCCAGAGTTCTGTCCGCATCCGGACAAGCCGGAGGACATGGTATCGAACGCCACCGCCGCGAAGGCGATGCTCAAAGAGGCAGGGTACGACATCAAGGGGCTCTCGAAGGCGGACGACCTGTACGCTGCCGTGCATGAGCACATGCCGACGGTGATGACCTCGGCGAAGTGGGACACACACCTTTCCCAGCTCGCCAGCGAGAAGACAATCCTGCACCCGGACGACTGGCGAGACGGCAGCGCCGCCGCGAAGGCTGTGCTCGAGCACCCGGTTGCGGGCCCGCTCTTCACCGGTGGCAATGCTGAGGAGTCCTGGTACGCCATCGACCCGCACACGGGGTTGCTGCGCAAGTCGCGCACCGACTACCTGTCGCAGTGCGACGAGACCGGCAAGGTCATCGTGACCGACCTCAAGACCATCCGGGATGCCGCCGGAGACAAGTGCCACAAGGAAGTCGGCGATCGGGACTACTTGATGAGCGCCTCGTTCTATCTCGACACCATCGCGCTGGTGCTCGGCTTGCCGGTCGATGGCGAGACGTTCCGTTACTTCGAGTGGTGCTGGGTATTTGTGGAGACCGCGGCGCCTTACGGTGTCCGCATCCTTCGCGCCAGCTACGACGACCTGATGCTGGGTCGTGGAATGTACGAGCGCGCGCTGTCTGTGTACGCGGAACAGAAGGAAGCAGAAGCAAAGGGAGAGAAACTGTGGGGTGGGTACGACCCGGAGGTCGCCCCTCTCGACATCGCGCCGTGGCGTCGTCGCCAAATGGTCGCCGCGGCAAATCAACTGGTCACTTTCGACCAATAACAATCCATGGAGGAACGGAATATGAACGATACCAATAGAGACAGTGATCTTCAGACGTACAAGCAGGCAGCCGTTGAGGTGCCTCGCTACTCACAAACTGGGGAGGCGGACGAGGTTGAGGAGATTCGTCGCGTCATCTCTCGCATGCAGGCTGGCGGGTTCACCGTCAGCAAGTCGCGGGATCGAAACGGAAACGAGAGCACGACCGAGATGTCTACTGCGGTGCAGTTCGCCATTGGAGCGGTCGCACGCCGATACGGGTTGGACCCGCTCATGGGTGAGATCTACATCCTCGGCGACAAGCCATACGTTTCAACGCAGGCCATGCAGCGTCGCGCTGTCGAGCAGGGTGCCCACATCGCGTACGAGCCTGCGTCTGAGGAGCACCGCAAAGCGTGGGACTGTGAGGACGACGAGGTGATGATGGTCGCCACGCTGGTCATGCCTGGCCGCGACAAGCCGCTCACTGGCTATGGTCATGCCAGTCCGCCGAACACGCCCATCGCTGAAATCTCGCGGTGGGAGTGGTCCGGCGGCAAGAAGTCCAAGGTGCACATCGGCTGGGACAAGCGCATCCTCCGCCGCATGGCACGCACTCGCGCATTCCGCGACGTGCTCGGGATGGCGTACGGCGTGGCGCTCGCGGATGCGGACGACCCACGCCTGAGCGACATCGGCACGCAGACCGCCGTGCCTATCGAGCAGACGGTGACTCCCACAGCTCCACCGAAGCGCCTGCAGATGCCGGCTGCACAGGTCGTGACCGCCGCTCCCGAGCCAGCGCCAGCTGCAGAAGCGAAGCCAGCGACCAAGCCGAAGGTGGCACCTGTACCAAAGCCAGCACCTGAGCCAACACCTGAGCCCGAGCCAGCTGCAGCGGTCACCGAGGAGCAGGCTCCTGAGCCAGAGCCGGAGCCCGCTCCCCTCGAGGATGACGCGCCCGCCGGCGACGAACTCGCGGAGCAGGCCGACCCGACCGACGCGCCGATGTGGCCATACTTCGCCGAGCTCGCCGCCGCGCTACGGTCAGCAGAGCAGAGCCCAGAGCTGGACGAGGACCAGGCGGGCGACTGCTCCAAGGCGCTCGACTATCTGTTGGCGTCACTGCGTGCGAACATCTGGCCCGGAGGGGTGGCACAGCAGCTGCAGGCTGCAACAACCATTCTCGACAGTGTTGACCTCGGTGTCGGCTCGCGGGACCACACCCAGACGTGCGAGCTGATTGGTGCGTGGGCGGGCCTCGCTCCGGAGGATGCGGAGGAGTTCGCGACATCGATGGGCAATAAGGCGTGTGCTGCACGCATGCGTGACGTCGTCCAGATGAAGACCGACGACGAGCGGCGAGATGCGTGGCTGGCCTGGTATGTCGAGTTCGACGAGACGACGGAGGCCCACAATGGCTGAGTCAATCATCGATCGATTCCTCGACCAGCTCGAAAAACAACTCGACTACGTGCGGTCCGAGCAGCGACTGCCCGGCCATGGTCAGCAGCAAACGTGCTGGCTTCGACGGCCTGCAGCCGGACTGGAACGGCCAGAGGTGCGAGTGCGTGTTGATGCGCTCCGCTCCGGAATGGTCAACATCTCTGGTTCAAAGCACGACCAGCTGACGACGCTGTCGCGTCTCGCCAGCGAGTGCCACACCGAGGCCTGCCGTCTGGCGAGCCCACGGATGAATCGGCCAGCGATGGCGAAGGCGATGGCGGACCTGTCACGCACGGCCGCTGAGAGCGCTCGCTGGCACGGCGGTCCGGGGGAGGTGGCACATGTTTGACTTCGGCATCGAGGAAGAGGTCGTCGACCTCAAGCTGCCCGAACGCTACGACGATTGTCTCCGTGAGTTCGCCACGCTGCTGGGCTGGCCGTGCACGCATGACGACGGCAGGAGGTCACACCTCACGCATCCGGAGAGCGGCTACTACGTGCAGATCAAGCACGGCGATAAGATTCTCCCCTGCTCGGCCCGCATCTTCCAGTTGGACCACAAGTCAGGAAAGTGCGGTGCGTCATCGACGTGGCCAGACTGCTTGCGCCAGCTGCTTGATTCGGCAGGCTGTCACAATGCGCAGTGCATCGATCGCGGGGATGGATACATCGAGGTCGTCGACGCCCTGCGTGTGACGCTGGCCCGGCACCCGGTGCGGAACGCATACGCCGAGAGCAAGGGACTGGACCTCGCGCTCCGGTGGGTACCAGAGCAGTGGCGTGAGTTCCTCGACTACCTGCTGACGTCTCCATTGTGGGCGTTGCAGCCAGCGGAGGTGTACGGCAATGGCGCGACTCGTGCCGTGTTCGTTGCGGACGATACCGCTACGACAGCGACGGTGTGCCAGCTCAATCACTTCTTCGGCGGGCGGTACATGTGCCTGATGCGAGGGCTCGTTGACGGCAAACAGAGCGTGCGCTGCTACGGCGAGCCGAGCCACAATGCGGCGGAGGTGCTGGCTGCGTTTCGACGGGGCATCATCAGCACCCAGCCGAAGAACCGCACGCCGGCGATGATGGAGATGCTTGAGGTGTTGGGCGGCGAGGTGGCGGCATGATGCAGTCTTCACTGTTTGAGCCGGCGCGAGCATGGGCAGACGGGTGGAGCCAGGGCAAGATTGGCGACGCCGAGCCAGGAGGCTTCTTCACCGAGCTCGTGACCAGCTACGTGCACCACAGCGGTGCGCAGCTGGCGACCAGGATGTTGTGCCGCGACGGTGATCTCTGCGGCTGGCGCGTCTGCGTCTGGCTGACGGAAGACGAGTGGTGTGAACACTTCGTCGGCAGCTGGTCGCACCTCGGCCACCTGTCGCAACCGCCCACGAGCGGAGAGTGGGACCGGTTGCTCGAGGAGACGGAGCCGACATGGCCGTGCGAGGAATGCCCCGCAGTCTATGGCCAGTGGGTGTTCATTCGCGAGCTGCTCGAGGCGCTCCGAAACCGGGGGTTGGCATGAGACGTATGCGCAGCGAGCAACGCCGGAAGGCGTATCTCGCTGCCAATAAAGCTTGGGACCGTGCGCGCGCGGCCAGCGATAGTGCGCACCTGCGCGGCATTCCGGGAGGCGAGCACCCATGAACCGAACCCTGCAAACATCAATCGTCTTGGAGCCAGCCACTCGGCCGTACGTGGTGGGCGAGACGCTCGTTCATTCGGCCGACGATGGCTGGACTCGTCGGCATGTCGAGGTGATCAACACCGAGGTCAAGTCGTTCGCTCCGCACTACCGGCCTACGGTCCAGGTGGTGCCGTGGGGCCTGCGCCGGCGAGCACAGCATGCACCGACGGCGGAGCTGTACCGCGAGGTGCACCCATGACCGACCTCATCAAATCCACCAGCGTCGAGGCCCTCGTCCTCAAGCGAGACGCCATCATCGCCCACCTCTCCGCAGCGGTTGACGCAGTTCAGACCGCGTCCAAAATCTCCAAGTCCATCACCATCGATGGAGACAGGGGCGTACACATCCCCGTCGTCACCGTCCGCTTCTCACGCGGCACCGACCTCCGGATCGATGGAGAGGTCACCCTCGATCGCATCATCGCCGACGTCGACCAGTCGATGTGGAAGTCACTCCTGCGCGGTACTCAGCTCGACACGCTGATGCCGGAGCGGGTGAAGAAGGAGCTGACCGAGCAGCTCCAGACGAAGCCACCGACGTTCGACGTGCCGACCATCACCGCCACATTCGCGGGGCTGATGGAGAGCCGGCAGGACCTCGTCGAGGAGTCGGTGGTCGACCTGTTCCGTTCCCTGAACTGGGACCGGAAAACGAACAACCCCGTGGCGTTCGGCGATCGTATCATCTTCAGCATCGCGAGCTGGATGTCGTTTCTCGGTTGCGAGCAAATCAACGATATCGTGCGAGTGTGTTGTGTCGTCGCCGGCGAGCCAACCCCTGACCACTCATGTAGCGCGAGTTCGTGGATGGTCGATGAGGATGGCAGGCCTGTGCACTACGAGGGCCAGTTGCCGTGTGTGTGGGAGCGGCAGTGGTTCAGGCTCAAAGTCCACAAGAATCGGTCCGCTCATTTGACGTGGACGGATACGGCGGTGCGAGACCGCCTCAACGAAATCATTGCGGCCCGGTATCCGGGCTGTCTTCCAGCAGGTAAAAAATGAACACAGCAGAAGTAACCAACGAGCAGCTCGTCGAGCTGTATGAGTCAGGCCTCAGCTTCGAGGGTGTGGCCAGGGCTGTTGGGACCCTCAATGCCCACCAAGTCAGCAATCGGCTGCATACCGAGGCAGCATTCGGCTATGTCGTCATCCGCGCTGCGCGCGACCACTGGCATCGACGGAGCGCGAAGTCAGCACGGCCGAAGAAGGCCCGTGTTGCTGGTCCGCCAGAGCTGGTCGCGGTGACCTGGGCGGTTCAGTGCCTGGACCTGCCGATTGAGGTGGCGCGTCGTCACGTGGGAAGGATGATGCAGCCGGCGGCATGGCAGGTGCTGGCGAGACTTAAGGGGGGTGCGGTATGAAAGAGCGACCAATACTATTCAACGGGTCAATGGTCCTCGCCATCCTCGAAGGGCTAAAGACCCAGACGAGGCGGCCCATGAAGCGACCTGCCGGGCTCAGTGACAGTGATTTCTCCGACCTTGTCGCGTGGATGATGCGGACCGGCTCATGCAATGTGGACGTTGCAGGCCCTGCGGATGGAAGGCAACGCGTCGTTCGGTGCCCGTTCGGCAAGGCTGGCGACCGGCTGTGGGTACGGGAGGCGCACTTTATCGAGGGCACCCACCGGGGCAGTCACGACAAACCGAACCATCTCCGATGGGGCGCGTACTGGGGGTTCTCCGGCACCGTGTCACCTGATGGCATGAGGATCGCTTACCACCGAGTAGGATGGGACTGCCATGACAGCGACGTGAGGTGGCGCCCCTCCATCCACATGCCCCGCTGGGCATCACGCATCTCGCTGGAGGTCACGCGTGTCCGGCTCCAGCGCCTCCACGACATCACTGAGGAGGACGCGGCCGCGGAGGGGTTTAAGAGTCGTCAGGCATTCCTTGACGGGTGGGCGGGCATCTACGGGCCAGATAATGAGCTCGTGTGGGTCGGCGACTTTGCGAGGGTGACACCATGACCACAACCCAAGACATGATCGGCGATGTTCTTCGCGAGATTCACGAAATCCGGCACGCCGCGCAAGGGGGCAAGCACGAGCTTGCCCTTGCGGAAGGGGCCGAAAACGCCGCGTTTCGCCTCCGCGAATTGGCGAAACTGCTACGCAAAATTGGCGAAAGCGAAAGCGCGACCGCCATCAATGAAGAGGCCGAGAACTTCGATGGCCGGAAGGTCGCTCACGAACGGCGGGCCGACGAGGCCCAGTCCGCGCTGCACGATGCGCATCGGCGATACAATGACGCAGTTGCGCGTATGGAGGGATGGAAGCCATGACCCCCGTCCCTGCCGCATGTGCGGCGCAACCATCGATCTAATTCGCACCCCCGCCGGCAAGACGATGCCGGTCGATGCGGAACCACGGGTGACAGTCGTCACCGACGACGGCCGGGTCGTGACCGGTAGAACTCCGCACTGGGCGACGTATCCGGATGCTGACAGCTTCAGAAAGAAGAACACACCCAAGGTGAAACAGTGACAACCAAGCTAAAACTCACGAAGTTCAAGCACATCCTCTGCGGCATCACGAACGAAACGACGTGGGCGATCCTCAGCGAAGTTCGGTCCGCTCATCCGGACGCAGGATGGGGTGTCGAGATTGTCGGCGACCACGAGCCAGGAACTGAGCCGTTCGATGTCGAGTTCAAGATCCAAATCCGAAGTGATGTTTCGACGGCTGCAGGTGCGTTCTTCGCTGCATGCACCAAGCTTGGCGTGGAGGTTCCATGATTCATTGCCCCAAGTGCAACGCATCAGACATCACGGCACGCCCGACATCAGGGTGGGGAGGGCTGCGGAGTGATCCCGCCCTGACCGCACTCCACTCCCTCTCTGCCATGCTCTCCCCATGGCACGAACAAAACAACCCAAGTCCGAATACCTCCGCGCGCTGACCTACCCGGCCCCCCGCACCGCCGGCGCGCACATCCGTCTTCTACAGACCGAGCTCATCGCTTCAAAGCATGACCCCGGTCCGGTCGACGGCATCTACGGCCCGCTCACCCGAGCGGCACTCTCGGCCTACATCGCCGAGCGTCTGCCGAAGCCGGAACCCATCGCCCCTGGTCAGCTGGCCCTGCGCCTGTTGCGAGAGGCGCACATGGATTGGGAGGCCGGCACAAGCGAGAGCGACCAGTCGACGGAGGGCCGGCTCTCCGCCATCTTCCGAGACAGTGGCTGGTCGCTGCGCACGGACGTCAGCAGGCGCACCGGGCGCGTGAAGGACTGGTGCGGCATGTCCGTTGCTGCCTGGGCAGACCGCTGTGGTTTCGCGCCGGCACTGCGCTCGGCGATGTACCAGACGAACAACGTCCGCTCGTTCTTCTCATATCGACGGGCCGGCCCTGTGCACCATCGCACGGACATGGTCGCCATCGTCGCCGGTGTCGAGCGCCCCCTCGAGGAGCTCCACCGCCAGCGCGGTGCCCTTCGCGCGTGGATTGAGACCGACAAGCTCCACGGCCTGCCGCTCGACAAGTGGACCATCGCGCCCGGCGCCGTCCTCCTCATCAACCACCACGGCCGGCGCGACAAAGCGCACCACATCACTCTCGTCGAGTCCTTCGATGGGCGCACGCTGGTAACGATGGAGGGCAACGCCAGCGGCCAGAGCGGCGGCGGAAAGCGTATCTCTCAGGCCGTCGTGCGGGTCACGCGCGACCTCACCGATCCCGCCGTCAGGGCCACCATCTTCGGGCACGGTAAATTCAGCAGTGTCGATTTCGACGCCACTGTCTCCTACCCGTGAGAAGCCCCATGCTCGACAAGCTCAAGTCCATCAACCAGACGCAGGTCCGCGCCATCGTCGCCGGCATCGGCATGGCGGCCGGCCTGCAGCTCAGCGGTGACCTCGGCGCCGACGTAGTCATCATCATCCTCTTCATCGCCGGCGGCATCACCGACCTGGTGCACTCCTTTCGCCGCCCCCAGAGCGACGCCGGAGCCGCACAATGAACGAGTCCATCACCATCAGCCGGCCCTTCGCCTGGGTCGCATCCGCACTGCTGGCCCTGCTCGTCGCTGGCCTCATGCATATGTCCACCCATGGCTGCGCCACCGTCAGCATCACGCCGGACGTCGAGGTGACTGAGGCGGTCATCGACGCCACGGCCTACATCGGCGACCTCACCGTCGATCTCGACGCTCCGGACGCTGACGAGTTCCGCTCGGCGCTGGTCCAGCTGCTCGACGAGGTGCCGGACGACGCGACCGTCGATGAGGTCCGTGCGTATCTGCAGACCGTCGACCTCGCTGTCACCGTCGATGCTACGCTGGAGGCCGACGTCCGTGGTTCGCCAGCGGCCGTCGATGTACGGATTGATTCACGCGCCGGAGGTGAGGTCTGTCTCTCTGTCGGCATCGTTCCGCCGTTCTGTTTTACACGACTCTGGTAGGCTCATGGACATCGAGCCACTCCTCACCGGTGCCGGTGTCCTCGTCGGTGGTATCAGCCTCAACGAAATCTGGCGCGCCTGGCAAGCGCGTCGAGGTAAGACGGAGCGGCACCGCGAGACCTTGTTCGCCGGCGCCACCCAAGGCGTCATCGAGGACCTCCGCGCCCAGATGCTCGCGCTGGCAACGCGCGAGACCGAATGCCAGCGGAACGTGCTCGACCTGTCTCGCCGCATCGACCAGCTCGCCAGCGCAAATCAGGCCCTGTTGGGGCGACTGGAGCGCGAGGAGACGCGCAACAGCCGTCTCATGGAGTCGCAGCTCCGCATCCTCCGCCGGCAACAGGTGATGGAGCGCCAACTGCGGCAAGCCGGCATCGACGTCGATACGGAGGACGTCGCCGTGGAGGAACTCAGCATGGATTACTCCGAGCTGATGGCTGATGGCGACACTCCGCCAGCCGGAACCGAGCCTGTCTAGGCCCCGTACATCTCCTCACGGAGGGCTCGGCCGTATCGATTGAGCTGCGCCTTCGGGGCGCTGCTCACATCATCGTCCAGCTCGCACGACTCACGCACGGCGATCGGCTCACGCATGACCGCGCGCTGGTCGTCGTCCAGCCAGAGCGTGTACTGCTGGTCGGCGCGGTCGACTTGGCGGCCAGCGAATGCGGCCTCGACCGTCTCGCCGGCGAGCAGCGAACTCCAGACGGACTCCGGCAGGAGGTCGTAGGCTGTGTACGTGAACTGGATGGCCAGCTGCTGCCACTTGTCGCGCTTGCGCAGGTCTCGCAGCTCCTGGTGGGTGCGCTCATGCTTGGCGCGGAACCGGTCGAGGTCCGACTTCGATTTGCGCGCGACATCGCGAGGTCGTAGGCGATGCTTGCACTGCAGCTCCCACGCTCGCTGCCTCGCGAGACCCGTCTCTGCCTCGACCTCCGAGGGTGAGGCCGCACGTGCCAGCATCGCCAGGGCCCGCGACTCCTGCAGCCGTCGACACTCTGGGATGGGCATCTCGTACTCTGGCGCATCGTCGATGCACTCCACTGACGCCTGCTGTGTCCGCCAGCGGCGAACCGTCCGAGGGTCCACGCCGGTGAGTCGAGCAATCGCACTGGTGCCCATGCCATCGGCGATGAGCCGGAGCCCGTATCGCCGGGTCTCAGATTGTGTGATCGTCTGCATGGCTACTCCCTCAGAGGGCGGACAATCCGGACATTGTCCGAGATGTCCTACCGTAACCCGGTGAATGTACGACATGAACAGATGTGCGGCAATACGGTTGTTCAGTAGTCAGGGGGTGAACGTCACCCCGACGAAATGGGCGACGTCCATCGTCACGGTGCCGCTGCTGGAGTTCACGAGGGGTCCGGTAATGAAGGTGCTCGCGCTCGCTTGGATGTTGCGGCTGTACGCCGAGTAGAGCCGACCACCACGCCACACCTCGGAGTTGCGAGACCGGCCGCTGTCGACCGTCTCGACGAACTCGGCCGCGCCCGAAGTCGTCGCCAGCGCCGTACGTGTATCGTCCGCCTGGCTGGACGCACTGACGGCGGCGGCGGTCATGTGCGTCAGCTGCCCTCCCGCGACTTGGCCGACTAGCAGGATTCGGGCGCCGTCGGCCAAGAACACCAGTGCGGCGTATCCAGCAGGCACGTCAGCGCGCGTGACCATGCGCGTGTAGTAGGCGAGCGATGCGGTGGCGGTGACGCCCGTGGGCTGCAGGCCGATCGAGCCCGAGGCGCCGGACCGCTGCAAACGGACGAAGCCGGAGCCGATGGTCAGCGTCTTGGTGGCGGCTCCGCTTGTGTAGACGGTGTTGCCCTGGTCGTCCTCGAGCACCGCTTGGCTCGCCTCGGTACCGACAGCCCAATGGCGCAAGAACGGGTTGCGAGTCGCAATGTATGGCGGCAGCCACTCGTCACGAGCCACGCCGCCGGCGACGCGATCGCTGGCAAACGTGTGGCGAACGAACGAACGGCCGGCTGAGGTGCAGACTGCGCCGGAGCGGATGGGCTGGGCGAACGCAGCCATCGCCGTGCATGTACCGAACGTAGCGCTCAGCAGCTCCCAGCGCGAACCGGTGCTGGTGTATCGTACTCGGCCTGAGTTGCTGCTGGCGTCGATGGCGGTGACGTCGACGAGGTCACCATCCAGCGGAGCCTCAATGCCGGCGAGCGCAGCCCACGTCGCGACCGTTGGCCAGACGCGGGCGAAGTCACGGGCAGCGGCCACCGTGCCACGGGCGACCTGCAGGCGTGGCAAGAATCCATCCCAGCTCATCAGCTCGGCTCCGGCTGGCAGGGTCCGACGTGGACGCGGACGCGCTCCTTGTAGGTGCTGCTGCGATCGATGCCGGTGACCTGCACGTACAGGCGCGCCAGCGGTGAAACGCGTGCGAAGGTGCTCCAGTTCTGAGTGATGGTGGTCGCCTCGGTCTGCTCGAGCATCGTCCAGACTTCGGAGCCGGTGCCCAGACCCCAGAGCGTGACGCCCACGGAATCGGCTGAGCGGTCGCCGGCGGTGACGTTTGTCGGGCTGGTCGGCGCGGTTGGCCGTGTGCCGTCGAGGCGCCAGACGTCGAGAGCTGCCTCGATCACGCCGTCGTACTCGTCGTCGAATGCCACGCGCGCACCAATGTAGCCGTCACCCTCGTCGAACACGATGCCGGCGAGTTCGTTGGCGATGACCGAGGCATCCGTCGCGCCACTGGTGCTGTAGGTGTACGTCGTCGCACCGATGTCGAACTCGTATGTCGCCGCACCAGCCTGGCGATCAATGACGATACGGACAGCGTCCCGGTCTGCACGACGCCGGAGTTCGAGCGCGATGTGCGCGAGTTGGATGTCTGTGACCGACACGCCAGCAGTGGACGAGCCAGGCGGTGTCAGGCCGCTCGGGTTGTCGCCACCTCCGAGGTACGGCTCGCCGGTTTGCCACGAGGGATATCGGCCGGCGTTCAGAGCGGCTAGTTGGTTCAGCTGGGAGTCAGTCAATGCCACGATTCACTCCGGGATAAGCGACCAGCCGAATGGCCGGTACAGGTCTGAGGTGTCGGCGACGGTCCACATCCGGGCCCGGTCGCTGCCGATGCGCACGCGGTGGATGCGATTGCCGCCGCCGGTCGCGGCGACGTAAACGAACTGGCCGTCGCAGGTGATGTCGACGATGCCGGAGGCGACTGACACCTGGTCGACCTCGATGCCGGTTAGCTTGTCGAGCGCTCGCAGGATGCTGCCGCCGGCGCGCACGGCGTAGACGTAGCGCTGGTCGACAGTGATGTGGGTGTAGCCGTCGTCCGCTCCTGAGCCTCGCTGCCAGATCGTCGTGTTGAGGCTGAATGGAGCGACGCAGCGCAAGGAGTTTGCGCCTCCAGAGACGGATACTGCGAGGTACAGTCGCTCGCCATCGTGCGCGAGCTTGGTGGGCCCATTGGTGACGTTGGTCTGGGTCTGCTCAGGGGTCGCGGATTCGGTGGTGAATCGGCGCAGCTTGTAGTCGGCGCCGTCGAGGCCGGACGACCAGACTCGGCCACCGTGCATGACGATGTCATACGTCTCTGTCTCGTCGAAGCGCCAGACCTGTCCGCCGTCATCGACATCGGCCACACGGATGCTGGCGTCATTGGTGTCGAGGCCGTTCGCCGAGGGTCCGCAAATCGCGAACCGTGAGCCCCTGATTGCGGCACCGCTGATGGGTCCACCGAACGTGGTCACGAGGGTGGAGCCGACCGTGCCGTCGACCTCGTAGACCTTCGCCTCGCCGCCTGCGGAGACGATGACGATGTTCGCGCCGTCGGTCGCGCATGGTCCTTCGTTTCCCGTGCCACCGAAAGCGCTGACCCATTCCTCGGCGCCGTCCGCACGGGCGAGGCCAATCAACTCCGAGTCGCGACTGGCGTACACTCGACGAGCATCGGCGCACACGCCACGCGGTACCGAGTCCAGCGTCGCCAGCACGGACGATCCGCGAGCGGTGGCAGGAACGCGGACAATCGCTGGGTCGCCAGCCACGAGCGTGCCGGCATCTGCCAGAAAATGCACGCCCTCAAGCGCGTCGACCGTTGGCGTGTGGCCGTCGGCGAGATAGGCGAGCCACTCGTTGGCCTCGTGGAGTACGCCGTTGTGGCCCTTGCTCGTAAGGACTTGCGTCACGTATCCAGTCGCGCGCAATCCAGCCGAGGGCCGGTCGATGCTGGAGTCGGAGTCTGCCCACCTCGGGTCGTGTGTTGGCTTGGCAATGGGGGTGGTCATCAGAAGCTCTCAGCGAGGACGCCACGGTCAAAACCGAGGGTCGGGACGTCGAAGGTGAAGGAGGTCGGTCGTGCGTCGACGATCGGGTCGATGCGCACGCTGGCAGGCGCCGCCGACTCAAGGTCAGCGCGGACGGCCTGCCGCTGCAGCGCCGGGAGCGGAATCGGTGAATCCCGACGCGCCTCAAGCGTGACGGCTCCCGGCGTGACAGCCCATGTCACTGGCTGGCCGGGTGCGGTGAGCTGGCGCAGGATGGCGCGCAGCTCGTCGAGGGTTCCACGGCTCCGCTGAATCTGGAGCTGCGTGGCGATGGCGCCAGAATACTCCGGGTCGCCGCGCCCGGAGCGTGGCTCGCCGATGATGCCGCCCCACCGGTCGAGGCCTGCGCCGGTGCTGCCGCTCGGGCCACGTTCGACGACGTCGAGAATGCGCGTGGCGGCGGCGAAGGTGTCGGCCACGAGTGACGCGGCGGCACGGGTCAGCGCCATCATCACCGGGCCCGACAGTGAGGGCAGCAGGAGCGACACCGCAGTGGAGGCGAGGTCGGTGGGTGGTGAGTAGTCCGGCGTGGTCATGCGAGCATGGTACGCCAGACACGTGGGGTCGGCGCACGAGCGGGTGCGGGGTGTTGTGGAGGGGCACCCGACGGCGCTGGCGCGGGAGTTGGCGGCACTGCCTCGGTGAGCTGATTCGGGCCCGCTCAGCTTTTGTTCATTTTCTTCGTTACATTTATTGACACGGGCGGCGAGTGGGTATAGAGACTCTCATCAAGGTGAAGGAACGGTCCTTCGCCACCAACCCACGGAGCACACCATGAGCATCTCAGACGACTTCCGCACAGCCCGCGACACTCGGTCCTTCATCTACTGCGGCGACGAGCGCTGCACTTTCGCTGAGGCCATCGAGGACTTTGGCGGCGAGTGGATTGCTGACCACGGCGACTTTGAGCACGTCGCGGGCACACGTGAATTCGAGCGCGCCACCAAAGACGGGAAGGAGTATGGCATGTGGACCGATGGAAACGGCTGGGTGGCCTTCCCGGTCACCCAAGACTGAGCCACCCGACAGGCGGGCAGCCGGGTTCGAGCCCCAGCGGTGGCCTTGCGCAATTCAGCGCGGAAAGGGAGATGAGAGATGACGACTATACTAAATGACACGATGATAAAAACAATGCATCGGATGGCCTGCGCATACGGGCACGAATGGTCATCAGTGATGACCCTCGCCGAGGCCTTCGGGCACGAGACAGACGACGCGCTCCGCGCCACCTTTGAGGCTCACCCTGATCGCGGCGAATGGCCCGGCGTTGGGCCGGCCGTGTCACATTTGACAATGACCGGGCGGACGGCGTGGAGCGTGAACGCTTATGTTAACAAGATGGAGATCACGGTGGCGCGTAAATTTCCTGACGGTGCCGGCGTCAATGACTGCGGCGGCGTCGACGTGATCTCCATCAATATAGACTTTGCGGATGGCGAGGTTGATTTAGAGATCGCCACCGGTGGCCCGGAATGGGCGCGGGCAGAAGACCGGCACCGTGACGCGGCGTTCGTGGCGTTGACCGCCGCGTGCGGGGGCGGGAGTCTCCGACTCCTCGACGCCTACCAGGAGGCCGCTCGGCAACTTGCGCCGCCGGCCCTCCTGTCCGAGGAGTGGGGCGTCATGGCACCCTCGCGTGTCGCGTTCGGCCCGCCGATGACCGACCACCCTGAGCAGTCAGCCCGGATCAGCGTAGATGGTGTGGTTATGGCGGCGCTCGCGTCGTGCGGGACGGTCGACTGGCTCGTCCACTCCCCAGACGGGTGGCGATATTACGGCATCCCTCAGGACCGAGCCGTATGATGCGGAGGGGTCGGCGCTGGCGCAGGAGTTGGAGGCACTGCCCCGGTGAGCTGATTCGGGCGCGTTCAACCCTTGTTCATTTTCTTCGTTACATTTATTGACACGGGCGGCGAGTGGGTATAGATACATCTCATCAGGCTGAAGGAACGGTCCTTCGCCGCCAACCCACGGAGCACACCATGAGCATCTCAGACGCCCTCAACACCGCATTCAACACCGCCCGCGACACTCGGTCCTTCATCTACTGCGGCGACGAGCGCTGCACTTTCGCTGAGGCCATCGAGGACTTTGGCGGCGAGTGGATTGCTGACCACGGCGACTTTGAGCACGTCGCGGGCACACGCGAATTCGAGCGCGCCACCAAAGACGGGAAGGAGTATGGCATGTGGACCGATGGAAACGGCTGGGTGGCCTTCCCCCTTAAAACAACAGAAGCCTGATGCGGGTCGAGACTTCAGACGCGGACCTTGTCCTCATTGCGCTCTGGTCTCTCGTCGACCCGGACGAGGCCTGCGACCCTTCGCTCGGGTTGATGGGAGTTCGCGCTGGTCGCGTTGAGCTGGCGCGAGCGTGCGGAGCAGTTCGCCCGCTCAACCACCGGCACATCAACAATGCCTTGCGGGCGCTCGGCGGCGCGGGCGCTATCGACATTGCCGAGGAGGCGAAGAGGGGGCGAGGCGGCGCTGGGCTATACGAGCTGTTGATGCCGCCGCCGACGCTGCTGCGGTACCACCAGGAGGACGGTGAGACGAATCAGGCGCTGACTTGGCCGAGTTTGGTGTTTGAGGTGGTTCGCGGCATAGATGGGCTGGTCGCGCTGGCGGGTGGTGGAGCGGTCACCGGTGAGCAGCTGGCGGATGAGGTGGTTGCTGGCGGGCCATTGGCGCTGCTGTATCGGGCGGTTCGGCTGGCTGGCTGGGCGGGGTTGGCGTGAGCAGGTCGCACCCACTATACGTCTACCCATGGAGGACCCCTTGAATCGCCACACCCTACCGGCCCTCGCGGCCGTCCTGCTCTTCGCCTGCGCCGACGACGCCACGGGCCCGGTCACCAGCTTCTCGCCCACCCAACTGGACGCCGGCGACACCGCGAGCACTGATCTGGGCACCGTCCCGGACAGCGTCGTGGACCAATCGGACACCGATGACCAAGAATTGAACCACTCAGACGCCCAGACAGATGGCGGCTCAGCGCCTGATTTGGACCAGTCGGACGCCGTTGACCAAGAATTGAACCACTCGGATGCCGAACCCGACACCGGCCCCCAGAGCCTCTGCACCAGCCCCTTCGACTCTGCCCCGATGGAAGACCGCGAGGCGCTCCAGACGCTGGCGTGGGAATGCCTGGTCGACTGCGGGCGTGATGTCGCCCCGGATGACGTGCTGTCCTGCACAACGTCGTGCGTCGATGACGGGTCGGAGCTGACGCCCGGGTGCTCGACGTGTCATGCCGAGCTTGCGGAGTGCGGGTTGAACGAGGGGTGCTTTGAGGATTGCGCCGAGGATGCGACTGGGTGGGAGTGTGCGCACTGCCAGTGGACGGAGTGCCGGGCGGAGTTCTTTGAATGTGCGGGGGTGCCGGCTTGGAGAACGGAGCCGGGGTGTGAGGAAGGCCAAGGCTACCGACACAACCTTGGTTGGGAGTGTGCGGGCACGACGGACGTCATCGACGGCGATGAGACACTTGAGGAATGCCTCGAAGGCCGGGTCAGCGAATCGCGAAGTGACGAATGTCGAGACTGCGTCGTGGACTACAATCTGGAGGTCGCGGCGGCGTGCCCCGCCTGCCTCGAGGACTCCTGGTGCAAGACCGCTTGCGTCAGCTGCATTGCGGAATCGTCGGCATCCCTCTTGGAGCGAGCGCGGTTCTGTTCCGGCTCTGGTCCTACATCGATGTCCGACGACGACCTGTGTGACTAGGCGAACGTCACTTGCGTGTCGGCATCGGCAATCGTCGCCTTCTCACGATAGGTCATGACCACGCCGGTGGTGCCGAACGAGCCCGACACTTTCGCCAGCTCAATCAGGGAGGCGTCGGACACCCCGTCAACGGCGACGATGGCCGCGACCAGTCGGGCGTAGCTGACAGTCTCGCCCACCTGCAGCGCGTTTACGAACGCGGCAACAGCGGTCCGGATCGCGGTCGTGTACTCAGCCGCACTGCCCGACTCCACGCTCAACCCCGTGATCTGCACCTTCATCGGCACAGCATCTGCCACGTTCCAGCGCAGCGTCCTCTCAGTCCCGCTGTCGTCGACCGTCTCCCACGTCTGGGTGCCAACCGTCTCCCCAACCCCAGCAGGCTGGTGGAACAACAGCACCGGCCCCACACGCGTCGCGTCGATCGACGGGTAGATGATGGCCTCAAACGAGTGAGCAGGCCGCCCCTCGCCGTCTGGGATGTCCTGCCGGTTCGAGATGACGTCCACAGCTGTGACGCCCGGCACTGCGCGGAGGGATGCGCGGATCGCGTTCTCGGTGCCTCGGCCAGCGACGAAGCGTGAGTCGGTGGCCCGGTACCGGAGTCGCAGCTCTGGATCTGTCTCGGTGAGTCGGCCCGGCGAGTAAGGCGCAGCAACCGCCGCCGAGTCGAGCCCGAAGATGGGGTTCACAATCGCGACCGGGTCGACGATGGGCCAGTCGCCCGGACTAACCGAGGTGCACAGCCCCTCGACCGTGCCGCCCACGCCAATCGTGACAGCCTCGTTCAAGGCGTACAACCCGAGAGCTGGGCCTCGGAATCGCGTGCCGGCTGGGATGACGATGCCAGCGGTACCGGTCAGGGTCAGGCGCACGAGCGACGGAGCTGCAGCGAGTCGCGTCACACGCACCAGCCCGGCTGCTGCATCAAGCGCGAGGCCTGTGGCGGTGTTTGCCTGCATCTGCTGCCAGAGGCGCTCCATCACGCCATAGGTTGAGTCCATGACGTTCGCCTGCGCCGCCACCAAGATATAGAGCACGTTCGTCGGGTTGCGGACCTGTCTCCAGTCGGCGATGCCGGCTTGCTGCAGCTCGATCTCGAACTGGTCCATGTAGCGCTCTATGAGGTCGGCGAGCGGTGGGCGGACAAAGCCGGTGTCGGTATAGCCCCAGGTGGATGGGTCGGTCTGCATGGTGTCTCCAGAATCTGTACGTGCCCGGCATGAACACTTGTGCGGCGCAACATGCGTCCACCGCACAAGTGTGCACTGCGAGCGCGCAAAATTGGAAGCGTGGCGCACCATGCCGTCGGCACCCGCCACAGGGGCAGGCGGGCGGGTGCGTCAGGACAGGGCTGCAGACTCAATGTGGAGACATCATCGGCAGCGAGAGCGATCGTGCACTGCGGAGGATCTCGATGTCCAGCGTTTTGTTCGAGCTACAGTGATGACAACCCAGCACCCAACCCAAGCTGTCCACTCGGCCCACTCATCAACAGATAGAACCGCCCAGCCTGCAACACATCCCCCGGCAGCGCCTCGCCGGCGACAGTCGCCGCCGTGATCACTCCCGCATCCGTCGATACCTCGAACGACACGCGCAGCACCCGCGACGCCGCATCGAGCACCAGCGTCACCGACACCACGCGCAGCACCCCTGGCACCGCCAACAGCAGGCGCCGCAAGTCCGACTCCACCAGGCGCAGGTCCGGCGCCTTCTTCAGCCAGGTCTCGAAGTACCGCGGCCCGAAGTCACGGTCGAGCCACCACGTGCCCGCAGCCGTCCGGAGGGCGACAAGGATGCGCTGGGCCACCAGCCGCACCGGGTCGGTTTCGAGCACCGCCGGCAACACCGGGTCCATCGTTATCCAGTCGAGTCGGATGTCACTCATGAGTCCACCAGGGTTGTGAGTTCAGCGGCGAGCGTGACGAGGCTCGACGCCGAACTCAGAGGGTCAGGGCCAGCGGTCGTCGTGGAGAGCAGCAACACCAGCTCCTGCAACTTGGCGACGAGGTCCACCGCCGGCGAGCCCAGCCGCAGCTTGCCATCCTCAGTGACAACAAGCTCAATCGCCGGCGCTCCGGAGGACGGAGCAAACCCAGCAAAGGCGACCGCATCCGACAGCGACGCCCGCCTCGAGGAGCGACCGCCAGCTGCAGCGCCTGCCGTCTTCCACCCGCCGATGTCTCGAGACCCGAACGCCAGCCACACTTGGTCGCCCTCGGCAAGCGGCCAGCTCATGCGGAACCCGCCACCAGCCGGATACACCACCGGCACATCGACGATGACAGGTAGCGAGGACTCCTCGCCCGTCTCCGGGTCCACTCGCCGAATCAGCGGTCGCACCGAGCACCGCGCCGGCGGCCCCTCGGCGAACGACACCACCTCTGCCGGCATGCCCGTCTGCATCGACGCAGTCGCACCTCCGACGATGCCGCTCATCATGTCAGACAGTGAGGGTAGTTGCAGGTCATCGGCCATCGTCATCGCTCCCTGAGCAGTAGGTCACTGACCCAGTCTCCGCCGTGGGTATCACCCTGATGGGTGACCTCTGCCACGGTGTAGATACCAGTGTACCGCTCGCTGCGCAGGTCGACGACTCGGCCGGGACGCAGAGGAGCGTAGAGCTGCACCCGCGCCTCCAGCCCCTGGATGGTCGTGCGCCTGCCCGTCTGTCGCTTGCGCGGCTTTGGGTATCCGATGAGTCCCGTGTCCGGACTGGCAACGAGTGCACGATCATCGAGCACGCCGTTCGGTGGCACCAGCACAGCGTCGCCGTCTTCTATCATCCAGCTCCAACCGCTCGGCAGAATCTCCGTGATGACGAGGTCGAGACTGCCGTCGAGGGCGCCGACATAGCGCTCCTGCCATGATTCATCAGTGGCGGCTGCATTCTCACGCAGACCCAAAGTGCCGCCGACAATCTGCTGCAGCACCTCAAGCCGGGTCTGCTCCTCGCTGGTCAGGGACACTCGTGTCGACCGGCGCACACGCTCGCCGTCCGCAACCTGCATCGTCGAGACCCAGTCAACGCGCTGGCGGTCGTGCTCGACGCGAATGATGTCGCCCTTGATGACGATGGGAATGGCGCCGCCGCTGCGGTCAGCGTCATAGCCAGCACGCAGAGTGACCTTGGCGTCGTCGCGATCGAGCCATGCACGAGAATCTGCCGATAGGTTGTAGACCCTCGCCTCGCCGGGCTCTGGTCGTCCACCGCGCTTCAGGGTGATTTTGAACGCGATGCGCAGGTCCGACCAGACTCGGGCCTCGCCGGTGCCTATCTCGACCTGCAGCTCCGCCCTGCGAAGGAAGAGCTCAGTCATGCGGCCCCACTGGCGAACGCCTCGAGGTCAGCGACAGGGATGTAGATGAGCTGCACCGTGGAGCCGAGCGCCTCGTACGGGATGGTCGGTTCTGCGCTGTCGCCATTGATGGCCTGCTGCTCTGTGCGGGCAGGTGCGGAGGCGCCCACGACAATCATCTCGCCCGGCGGACGCACTGGCGCCACCCAGCCCTGCAGCAGCAGCGTCTCCGGCTGCAGAGGTCGACGTGTCAGCAGTGGCGTGCCGTCGATCGTCCGCAGCGACAGGTACCACGCCTCTGGCAGGTACGACCATTCGAGCTGCAGCCGGTACCGGACGCCATCGATGGCAACGGTCTGCTCCTGCCTGGCCGCATTGCGGGTGATGGGGATGCGCTGGGTGGTCATGGCAGCCCCAGAAACGAGCGAACGAAGGAGGCATCGAGGGGCGTGGCGCTGCCGTCGCCGTAGATCTCGTTGTAGAGCGCGGTCTCGTTGCGCTCCAGCTCAGCGTCCGCTGCCGCATCGTCGCCGGCCGTGCCGTCGCCTGCCGCCTGCGCGCCAGTGTCGATGGTCTGCGAGATGCGCCGCTCGTTGACCGGCAGTGGCGGAATCTGGACGGTCTGACGGCTGGCGAACCGGAGCCGCCGGAGGGTAACACGGGGCACGCATGCCTCGCCGGTGCGGCTGTCGGCGCTCTCGTCGATGCCGGTGATGAGCCAGTCGTCTGCGTCGACCAGCTCGGAGATGATGGTCACGAGCTCGCGCGCTGCCCACATCTCCTGCAGCGTGCCCCGGAACTGCCGGTCGCGGTCATCGCTGGAGGCCTCACCGTTGAGTGGCGAGGTCGTTGCGATGAGGTCGAGCGTCAGCTCTGCCTGACGCAGGCGTGCGTGGTCGCTGGTGCTCGCACCGTCCTCGACCTCGTTCTCGGTGACGTCTGACTTGAGGCTGTAGCTCTCGGTGATGGTGGCATCCCAGACGAGCTCGCGCGTGAGCGAGACCATCGATGCGCCGGATGTCGCAATGGGTCGTGCCATCCGTTACTCCTCCAGCCGAGCGCGCTCGAATGCCGGCTCGAGCGCTGCGGCCATGAGCGACGGGAGTTCGCGCTGGAGCCGTCGTGCGACCTGGTCGGCGACGTCGGGTGAGTCGACAGTGAGTTGCAGGAGCACTTCGGCGGGCTGGACATCGATGGTGACGTTGCGCTGGGTGTTCTGGTTCGCCGGCATCATCGCTTGCGCCATCGATGCGCCGCCTCCGGACTCGGCATCCACGCCACGCATCCACTGCCACCACGTGCGCTCTGTGCCTGCGCTGGTGATGGGTGCGCCGTCTGCGCCGGTCAGCTGACGCGACGCCGAAGCGCCGCCCATCATGCCGCCGGCGAGTCGGTTGCCTGCGTCCGTGGAATCGGAGAAGTCGCCGGTGACCATGCGACCGATCATCGCCAGAGGGTGGCGGCCGATTGTGTTCCCGACTGTGTTGCTCATCAGCCAGTCGAGGTATGGGCGAATCTCCTCCGGCACCATTGTTCGGAGCGCCTCGCGGATAACATCGATCGCATCCACCACCGGTGCGGCGAAGTGGTCGTAGGCCATGCTCGCAAGTTGGCGAATGCCGGCCCAGATGGACTGAATGTCTGCCCACATGAGGTCGAGCGCATCCTTGCCGTGGTCGCGAAGGTCGAGGAAGAACCGTGCGAGGTCGCCCATGGCTCCGTCCGCTTCCCCATTGGCGTCGACGAATGTGCCGATGACCGAGTCCTTGCCGGCGAGCCAGCCCATGAAGTCGTCGATGATGAAGGCGGCACCAATGAATGCGGCACCCACCGCAAGCTGAACAGCGAGCGCCTCCAGCGCAATGAGCCCCATCGACAGGCTGACCTGCCGGAGCAGGTGGACCATGCGCACCAGAGTAGACCCAGCGACCCACGTGCCAATCCATGACAGCCCCTGCTGGACCTTGTCCTGGTTGTCAGCGAGCCATTGCATGCCCATCGCCGCGAGACGGACCGCACGCGAGAGAGCTCGACCGATGACCGTGCTCAGGTCGCCGTTGGTGTCGAGCAGCGCGGTCGTGCTCTGCACCAGCCCGGTCACTGCATCGCGGAGGCCAGCGTCGCCAACGGAAACGAGGAACTGGTAGACGCTATCGCCGAGCATTCCCATTTGGCCGGACATCGTCGCGGCCATCCGCTCCATGCCTCCGGCGAAACGACCCTGCCCGAGCTCCTCGACGAACGCTGAAATCTCCTCGAATGAGGAACCAATCTCGCGCATCTCTCCATCGATCATGGCGGAGAGCACACCCTGGCGCGAGCTGAAGTTTAGCCCGAATCGAGCGAACAGCACATCAAGCCGCTCGGTGTTGCCGATCGTGCCGCCGCTGATGGCATCGATGAGCGTCTGCACGTCCGTCTGCACAGCAGCGGCGGAGTCGCCGAGCGCGGTCATACGCTCAGTTGTGGGGTCCAGCCCTTGCGCACGCAGCATCTGGTATGCGGCGGTCACCTGCGCCAAAGAGTCTGGAGACAGCTGTGCGAACTCCTGCACGAACGCCATCGCCTGCGCGGTGCCCTCAGCGCTACCAGTGACCAGGTCAAGGGAGGCGGCGAGGGTCTGGGCCTCCGAGTTGGCCTGATACCACGCGTTGGCCGCGAGCCCCGCAGCGATACCAGCCCAGAGCCCCAGACTCATCCGCTGCTGAGCCGCAGTCACCTCAGCGACTCGATGCTGGTAGCGGTCGAGCTGGTTGTCGACTCGCACGATGGAGCGCTCGTCGATGTCGA
>Ga0307983_1000356_pt1 | contig 23837 bp, 23 predicted proteins | sample OrgLakmetagen991_FD_201845 | JGI IMG/M metagenome (GOLD analysis project Ga0307983, IMG submission 201845) | Saline water microbial communities from Organic Lake, Antarctica - #991 | ecosystem: Environmental > Aquatic > Non-marine Saline and Alkaline > Saline | place: Antarctica: Organic Lake...
GTATTTGATACTTGAAGAGGGTCAAACGTTTCGGGCGCATTCTCTGCAATGAAAACTTCATACAGAGGCCCAATGATACACGTAGGAAGTTCCGCCTCTACTGGCGCAATAACATCCTGCTGTGTAGTTTGTACTACTCTTACTCCCGGTTGGTTTGGCATTTTATTCTCCTATATCCCAGATTGCATCTAAGAATATCATGCATCCAGCTGAATGCTAATATTTTGTAGTATCCAATCTGCGATGGGTTCGTTTGGTGTGCCATTTTCATCAAATGTAAGTTCTTGGCACGCTTCGTAAATTGCGATTCTTATAGTCTCAACAGGATCTCCAGTTCTATCCGAAAACCAATCTTGATCCATCTTCATTCTGAAGTTTATCGTACAGTCATAGTAACCAGGTTTTGATTCATCTGGCCTACTTAATCGAAGTGGTGGACCTCCCACCAACTCGCTTATATTATCTACCCCTAGAGCATATATCGCTTTCCTAAACATAGAAATTGACTTAGCTGTGGCAGATTGTAATAGCTTAGCTGAGGCTTTTGTGGCAGCTACACAGTGTATTGTGTAGGGGTGCATGTAGGGGGTTATGTGACTTTCATTGTTCACTCCCCAATGATTTAAATTACTCCCTGTTGCCTGAATAACCTCTTGAAAGCCACCCTCTTGGATAATAAGAGCGGGGATGGCATTCACCGTTTCGTCCTGATAGCTTTCAGACATCTCGATAATCAGGCTATTCTGCACCATATTATCGATATACCTAAACTCGTTAAGAACATCTTGATACAGAGTTTCTTGACAGAAAAAACCTTTAAGAAAGCCTATAAGTATTGCTTCTCCTCGTACAACAAAGTTCATACTTCCTCACCGGGAAAAAATAGACTACCTTCTATCTTCTGTTTATCGACTTGCATAAGTGTTAAGCTCTGACTTACTACTACCCCATTCGGCTCGCTGGAGCTAATATTTAAAGTCTTCCACACTCTACCCGTATCCTTTTCTACCATCATATCGCCAGGCTCTATGATGGGGTAAGCCGCAGTCCAAGCCTGTCTGACGATTTCCTCTGAAGAACCGTAGGCCTCAATAATGGTTGACTTAGGTACTGGAGTCATCCACCTCAATCTAAAAGTAACAGGCAGCGTCCAACCTTCTATATAACCCGTTCCCTGACATTGCTCGCACCTAGCCACAGTACCCCTTTCGCCGGTGTACGGGTCTGTACAGCTAGTACACAAAGTTCCGTGTTTGGTTCGCTTGTATAATGCGAAGTCCCACGCTCCGTAGCCTGGGTGTGTATTGACTCCCCTTAATGTGATTTCATGTTGTCTAATTATTTCTGAAGTAATCTTGCTGCCACCTTTACTCGTTGTAATAGGCTTAGATCGGACCAGGATGTTTTCTGGGGTGGCAATCTCTCGTACAGTAAGTCGGTAAAAAAGAAGTGTATGAAAACCTCTCCATGCTGTTATTTCATCTTGATAGCCAATAGAATTATAAGCAACTACATCAACTTCAGTCCACGGCCCCTCAGAGCCAGAAGCTCTCTCAATAACTACCTCGTGGCTAGAGTTAATACCATCAACCACCCATTGAAGCCTCCAGCCGAAGTCTGGCCAGACTCCAATGTTGATATCAGTAAATCTCATTATTAGACTAGCAAGCTAAGATAGTTGGTAGCGAGCTCTTTCTTCTGTTTTTTGTTGGGCATTCTGAACAGCTTCTTCTTCTTTTCTTCTTCTTCAGAAGCTTTCTTTCTCATCGGTGCCTTACTGCCTTGAGGCATAAGCCAGAAGGAGCCGCCCAAGTACTTCACCCTCGACGGTTCTGTCTCCTGACCAAGAATAACCCACTTCTTGTTCATGTAGCGAACATCTTTATTGTCGATTCGCCTTCCTCTAGCCTTGACCTCTTCGGGGCGCATGAATGCAGCTTCTTTTAGAGAGGCTTGCTTACTTCGCTTCAACCTTCCCGCAGCATCAGAAAGAATCAGATCTTTCTTATTCATCTTTCTAAGACCTCCGGTGCTCTTCTTAATGCTAAGCGGACCAGCCTTACCTTTTTTCTCTTTGCCGTCTGCGCTTCGAGTTTTCGCTTGAGACAAATTCATCTTTCTTCCGGCGTGAATTGACACGCCAGTGCCAGCATCGAGTTGAAGCTTCTTTTTGTTCATGGTGCGGACGTCACCTTCAACATCATAAACTCTTGGGCTCTTGGAGGAACTTGCCATAGCATTTACAGACCCATCTACATCATGAAGAGGCATATCACCTCCTTTCGGATGTAGCGTTTTCTTTGGCTGTGGCACTCCCTTGTTGGTAATCAACCCCATGCTCGCGGCTACCTTTTCGACTATCAGTCTTGGCTTCGGGCGCTTATTTCCAAGCTCATAACAAAGTGCAATCTTCATTAGATGTTTCATAGTATTCCTATCAGTATATGTCTGGGTACCAAGCCTCTGGACTTTCGATAAAGTCATAAGCTTGCTCTCCATTGAGTGCTATCTTTAATTGCTTTGCGTCTTCCGCGTGCGTTTGTAGGTAGTTTCCGATCCACTGCATATAATCAGAAGCTTTGTCGTTTACCGTGAACTGCACACCATTGTCATTGAAGTTGAGAAAATTTCGACTGTGAACCATACCAGCCATCTTAAGAAGCTCTATCGTAACCCCATGGAAAAGAACGAGAGGGTCTGGAAAATCCTCAACCGTGTAAGGGTTGAGGATTGGGGGTGTTTTGTTGAAGTGAGTCACCCACAACCTAATGGCAAGCATTAACTTTTCGTCGCTAATTTCAGTACCTTCAATTAGCTTATTAAACTCTGGCAGATCGCCATAGTACAAGCGCATATCTCTTATGATCTGCTCAGGTACATCTATTTCATACGAAAGTGCCATAGGTCATTCCCTGTATTTATTGCTCTAGCATGTCTAGAATTTCCTGCTTCTTAAGACCTTCTACTTCCATGCCTTTACCTTCAGCCACTTCAATCAATTCTTTCTTTAACATACTTGAGTAGTCTACCACCTCTTCTTCAGATTCAGTATTTTCTTCAAGCTCAGATACAGGACTCAGCCCCACCTCCCTCAAAGACTTCTCGGCACTTTCTTTCTCCGTTGTGTCTGCAAACTCGTCGGAAGACACGTAAGTTTTCTTTTCTTTGACAACAACCTCTTCTTCTTTTTCAACCACTTCAACAACCTCTTCTTCAGGCATTTCCATAGGAATGAGATCGCAAAGACAGTCACCAACAACAAGACCTACGAATTCTACACCCGAGTTTCTTGCAGCAGTTAGAGCGGGAGAGTGGAGAGTTCCAACCGGAACGTCTGCCCACTTGCCTGCAGAGATGACCTGATACCCAATTTTTACAGGACGCGAGCCCTTATTGTGCAATCTTACTAGCACGGGTTCAATAAAAGGAAACATTGTTATACCTCAGTGAATCGTTTAAAAAAAACCCCGAACCCCACTGAAGGGTTCGGGGCGTGAACCAATTAAGCGTTATTCGCTTATACTGGCGCGAGGATCAACTTGCCAATCGACTGGACATTACCAATCGAAGCTCCGAAGGTTCTGAAACCCTTCCATCGAAGGATATCATGCTGGTGCTCAATAGAGAAACGATCGTCGTTGAAAGTGAAGTGGTGACCAAGGTACTCAGGCTCAGTGAAGACGTAAATCTCATTCTCTGCAACAAGATCAGACTTCATGGTCTTAATCACTCGAAGACCGAAAAGCTGGTCGTATGAGTAACCATCTCTCCAGAATTCTGCCGACATACCATTATCAACTCCCGTCCAAGTGCCTGCACCTGAAGCGGTGTTCGACTGAATCCAAGTCGAAACGTAGTTGAACATTGACTGGGTCATCAGAAGAGTCGAAGCTTTAAGGTATCGACCTTGCTGATTCTGACCGTCAATTTGGTTACGTAATCTGGCGAGCAGCTGAGGACTGATAATAGTATCACTACCTGCAGACAGATCAAGCTCTAGACCTGAAGACGTGACGGCGGCGTTGCACATTCCGATGAAGATTTCATCCATCTTCTTTCGAATGTGGTAAGCAATGTGGTGACGAATGAGCTTTTGAACGGGCTGACGCATACCACGAAGTTCGCCTTCCGTCAGAGCGTACTCTGGGGATTCGATCTTGTGGAAGTTTACAGCGTATCGCTCGGTCTCAACGTACTGGTAATCACTTCGGCCACGGAATGTGGTTGTGACTGCCTGAACATCGGTGTACTCTTTGTCGATAACAACCTGGTAGTTTGGCGAGTTAACATCTCGGTCGCACTGCGCAGGTGAGATTGATTGAGCGGGAAGAATCCGTTCCATGAACGAGTCTTCGTAGATCTGAAGCTTAAGGTACTCTGCCCCTTTCTCTTCGGCCTGTTTGGCCATTTCAGGATCATTTAGAGCCTGAATAAAGACCTCATTCAATTGACTGGCGGTAAAATCAAACATTTTTTAATACTCCATCCATTATGGTGGTTATTTCTTATCCAAGATTAAAGTGGCAGAGGTAGTAACCTACACCTGCTAAGTCGGCGTCACCCACGCAACGTCCAACAACTTGAAGCGAAGCGAGAGCAGCATCAGTAGACCCGGTTACGAAGGCGGCAAATTCTGCAGCGTTCATAGGGTCCATGAGACCAGCAGCAGCGGTGCCAGCTTTAACCAGAACATCACCTGCTTCTGGCGTGGCCGTGAATAGATCTGCAGAAGCTTCAGCAATAAAAGTAGTAGCAATTGCTGTGTGTTCCTGACGAACAGTTCCATCAAGGTCGTATCTCTGCAGATCAAAGCGAGATGAACCGTCGGTCCAAATCATCTCTGCAGGAAGTCGTTGGTGAAGGGCTAAATCTCCGTCGCATGCCACAAAGAGGCCTGCAACTCGGACTACTAAAGTTCCTGGTGTAAAGTTTGCACCATCTGCCGACCTACCCTCTCGCACAATCGTGCTAAAGTCTTTTGGGTGAATCGGGCGAATTCTGTCTTTGCTCAACATTTTTGTATCTCCATTTTAAGCAATAGAAGCTAACCAATCGGTAAAGTTACCATTATTAACAGTATCCATTTCCTCAGACAGCGAAATGCCGCTTGATTCTTCAAGATACTGGACAAACATTGCCACTTTTTCGATGTGACCATCGGATGAGTTTTCTAAGCTTGCACGCTTCGCTAAAAAATCCTCAATAGTTGCAGCCTTCAGCCCATCCGGGGCTTCCGTCTGACGCGCCTGAAGCAAAACTTCTTCTGCTTGAGCGCGCTTTTCGAACATCTCAAGTCTCTCTCGAAGTTCGGAAGCTTCTTTGGCAAGGAGCCTATTTTGGTCTTGCATTGACGTCAGGCCCTGCGCTAATTTCTCAAGCGTTGTCATTATCTTTCCTTATGTCCAGTTGCCTGCACATCTCCAAAATTTCTTTATTGCTCAATCCTTGAGCACGGAATTGCCTAATAAAAGGCTCCATCACTAAAAAACCTAAGAAGCGCTCCTGAACAGTCTCCTTGCTGTTCTCTTCCAGCATAAGCTCGACCAGGAGCGCTTCAAGATTATTAGTCATCCAACAGACCCGCATCTTCAAGAACAGCAAGAGCATTCAGCACCCGAGGATCAGCGAGGGAAGCTGTAGCTTCCTTCTCTTCCCGGTTTGCTTGGTGCTTCTTGTACAGGTGACGTGCGCCTGCGCCTGCAGCCAGAAGTCCACCGGCAGCTAGTGCGCCGCCTGCAATTCCTTTACCGTGGCGACCCATGAACGCTCCTGTGGCCTTTCGGGCATCACCGACTCGTTCTTGCATCGTACGACCTTGCTTACCAGCCTCTCCAATGCTTGGATCGGCCTTCAGTTTGGAAGCAATACCAGTCTGACCACGCTTGCCTTCCTTTTCCTTGTCGGGTATGCTTCTAACTGAGCGACGGAGCTTCTTGTCCTTTTCGGTCAATTTAGGCTTCTTTCCAGCTTTAGGCTGCTTCTGCTTAGGGTTTCTCTTCGTCTTCCCATCTTCACCTTTCTGTTTCAGCTTAGGATTGTACTTAGCGTTAGCAGCAGCTCTTTCTGCATCCGAGTACCCCGACACATTAGTTTCCATATTTTCAGCAGCAATTTTATCAAGAACAAACTCGATAATATCTGTCTCGTACGCATCGGAAAGATCGTACTCAGCATATACCTCTGAGGCCACCTTTAAGAACTCATGACACATTGACTCGACACCAAGTGTGAAGTCCATGTCTCCTTCGGAAGCATACTTATCAAGAGGAGCTTCAAGCGTGTTTTGAACGACAGCAAAGACGTCGTCAATACTAGCCCCTTCCCAAGACATATCTGAGATCTGATTAAAAGCAGCCTCTTTTCCCATCAGAAGATCTTCGTTTTGATAAGCATCAACTGCATACTGATCAAAGCCCGCAAGCTTCTCAAATACAGCCAGAAGAATCTCACCTTCAGTAGAATCGGAAGTATCGTACGTTCCGTAAATATCACCTGCGGTCTTAACTAGACCGTGGCACATTGTTTCAATGCCAAGTCTAAAGTCTGACTCCTCTTCAGAAGCATACTTATCAATATCTTGATTAACCGTGATATCAACAATCTCTAAAATTTCTGCAACGGAAGCGCCATTGTCGGCGTATCCTAGAAGCTCGTCGAATGCAGCCTCTTTACCAAATTCAAATGCACTCATTTGATTAATCTCCATAATGTTGTTTGGACCATTCCAAGCAATTTTAACTAAATCATGTTCTGATTCTAACACATGTTCTGAAGCTGCCAAAAAACCTGCAGCCTCTAAAGTGCTTTCCTCTTCCAGACTAAGTTGGGCTTCCTTACAAAACTCTTGAAGAGAAGCTCCTTTTTTGTTAGCGTCATAGGCCTCTTTTAAAAAAGAGTACCAACCCAAAGTGTAAGGATCGGCTTGAGCAATGTCTTGCATCGCTTCTTTTTGACCTAAAACAAAAGGGTCGACACCATCACCAAGATCAAGCAAAGACGCTTGCTTAGCCGTATCTTCCCACCCACTCTGGAAGAAACCTTCCAGAAAGTTTGTCCAGACGGAGTTGTAGCCCGCCTGCTTAATTGTCTCCACCTCATCACCGGGCATTTCTTTTAGCCGGACGTGAACTAGAGATTCTGTATCATCGAAAATATTTTTATAGCTCATCTTAGGAAAACTCTTGAAAACTCGCCAATGGAGTGTCTGTATTGAAGATAAGCGTACTTCTCATGCTCTGTCAAAAAATTAGCGGGAGTTAATTTAGCACCCTCTTTTACTGGCGTGCCATAAATACCACCAATAGCATTGGCTAGCTTATATAACGGTCGGCCCTGTATTCCAGTTCTTTCAGTCATTCTGTAATCAACATACGGAATGATGTCTGGTCTTATAAGGCTTGCGTCTTTCTGCATAATCGCTTGGAACTCATCAGGTCTGAGAACTCCGACCGCCTCGTGGATTGTTTGTAGAGCCTCACCTCTAGACAAATCATTGGTGGCCGATATTACTTCTGGCCTGAGTACTGAACGACCCTCTGCGACATTTCCTCCAACATCCTCTTTCTTGATATCAGCCAGCTTGCTAATATTGTTTTGAAGCGATGCGACTTTTCTTAAAACTGTAGATGCTGGATCTGCGGCAATAACCACGATTGATATATCTACAAATCTTGGTTTTGGATTTTTAGCATAAACCTGTCTGCCGTCCGACAGAACCTTTAGCATCATCCCCCGAAGGTGATTGCAGTACGACATTCTCGTATTTGCCTGATTGCCACAAATAGAGCACACATCATGCTTAACCTTTGCGCCCATACTGGTGGAAATCATTCCTCCAGAAGCGAACTTTTTAAGGTCTGCTGCTATCTTCTCTCTAGGAGCGCGCACAATAAGATCGACAACGTCCATGGGGTCGTTATACGCCGACGCCATAACATCACCGATGGCGTTTCTAGGATCTTTGTTTTGGTGGTGTCTAAAGAGGTGGGCGTGCTTCTCAAAGCTTTCGTGGTGAGCCTTTAGTTCATCTCGACCAAACCAGTCCCCATTGTTATTTGGGCCATAGACCTCACCTGCACCCAAAGCTCTATCATACAAGTATGCATAGTTTGGGTCAGGGTTTCGCTCGATATCTTGTATGAGATGGGCGAGCTTCTCGGGAACGTGGGTGTCCAGTCTGGCTAATTTATTGAGACCGTTTGAGGAGATATCAATGAAGCCAGTTTCTGTGTCACCAAATGAGTCGAAATTCTTGTAAATCATTACCCTAACTCATATTGAGCTTCTTCGCGTTGTTTCTGGTTGCGATACTTCTTGTACGCTAGACCCATTCCGATACCAGCTGTTGCAAGACCGGCTCCGATTCCCATGTTCTTTTTCGTGAAAAGGGTAGGAGATTGACCTCTTACCTGGGTTTGCATTGGATCTCCACCTCCACCTCCACCGGATCGCCTGGGCTTCTTCTTGTCTTGCGCATAGTTAATATCGAGCTTTCCACCTGGAAGTAGAGTGTTCAATATTGACGCTTTGGCTGTCGAGGTTGCATTCAACGCTCTATCCGACATTCGACCTATAACTCTGCTGGGCGAAGTTGTTCTAGTCTTCGAGGTTCGAGAGGCGGGACCCATCAATACTCCTTGGTGTCTCTTTCTCTTTCTGCCCCTTATGGCGGCACTTTTTTCCATTAACGATTTCATGCTATCTATCCTTAGTTGTCTAAAACTGAATTCATGCTATTAATCAAGCCTTGATACTGGTTACTTGATCCCCTTTTGGCAAAATCAACACCAGCGCTAAGGGATTGATTGGTGATGCCCTCAAGAGACCTCGAAAGACCTCCCTTACCTCTAGTCTCTTGCACACTTGCAAGATCTTTAACAAATTCATGAGGAGCCATATGTGTCTGTTGGGCTCTTTGCAAGTAACTTCTTGCTGTAGTTATATTGCCTGCAATATCAGGAGAGAATCTCTGAAGCACTTCAAAATTCTCTCTATCTTGTCTCGATCTCGTTAAATCTGGATATTCTTTCTTTAGTCTATTCCATATTCTTTCGGTTTCGACCTTTTGGTAGAGCTTGTTAGCTCCGTGAATGCCACCGACGATAATAGCGCCAGCCCCCGCAGTCGCTAACGTGCCACCCATAATCTGACCCAAGCCTGGAGCAACCGATCCACGAGAAGATTGTCCGTACGATGGCCGTCCCCGGCGGTTAGCAATTTTTTCTAGCTCTTTCATATCGCTGTGTGTCTCTTTCAGTGAAGCTGTAAGCTCTTTTACAACTGGTGCGGTTGGTGCGCTATTAGTTCCAAAGCCCTTCTTAGCAGATACGTTACCTTTTCTGGCAGCACGCATTTTACTAACACCTCCACCAGCGGTCGCTAACGTACCGCCTCCAACTCTTGCCAGTCTCTGAGCTTTTGTTTCCCCAACAAACATTCCGGCAATTGGAATTTTTTGCATAGACCTTGTAGCAGCTTCTCCTGCAGCCATGTGAACCCCCTTGCCTATCACCTTCTTGAGTATAGCTTTTTTATATAAGGTATTCACGAGCATCCTCTTTAGCTTGTCTAATTTCCTCTAAAACCTCTTCTACTTCTTGCTCAGCAGCCCCAATACCAGAGCGCATTTCCTCTATATCGTAAGCTAACTTCACCACCTCATTGTTGAAATCTAAATCAAACTCAAAGTCTGCACTGGCGATTTTGTGCCCCCACTCTTCTAGCTGGCCCCTAACCCCATTAATAACATCTTGAGATGGAAGTTGGTTAAATACCTCAACCGGCGTACCTGCTAGCATTTGATTTGCAGCACACTTCTCAAACTTTCTAATCATATCGTCGAGAGCCATTTCAATTCTAGCCAGCTTGCTTTTCTTTTTTGATAGCTTGAGTTTGAGCATGGACAGTATACTCATGGCAATACCAGCATCTGCCGGCTTCTTACCCATGTAGTCCTCTATTCTCGTCTCGCTCTCTCTGGATGGTGGTACATCCAAAGGGGACAGATTGAGTTTTTCTTCTACACGCTGAGGAAGGCTTGGCACAGCTGAAGGCTGCTTAGACTTTAGAACCGCAATAACATTTGCTGTTTTGATTGCAGGGAATGTAAAGTGGGGATCTAGATCATTTTTAACAGCTTCTTTCTGCAAGCCCACAATAATGTTACGATTGGTACGTTCAACTATACGCTCAATGGAATGAGCGCTTAGGTTTTCCCGTGATGCTATTTTGGCAAGCTCTTGCTCTAAATTAGAGTCGTTGTCATCAAAAAAGATCGCGGTCAAATTTTTGGCTGTTTTCGAAATCATGCAGTTCTCCTATGTGAAAACTGTATCACATCAGTTTTAGGTAAACAAAAAATGTCGATCCATCAAGATATACCAGCATTGAATATTCAGATCCATTTATGCACCGTAGAACGAGTTCATAAGTCGGGTCTCATTGACGCCAGAAGTGACAGAGATAGATTCTTTGAACAGATTAACACAACATACTTTGGAGCTGAAGGTAATTATGTAACAGGTAGTAGATGTATTGTTGTAACGGATGGTAGCCAATACTTATCACTAGGCCAAATAAACGAGCCCGCACAAGGTGATGATGGGACTACTACGATTAAGAATCTCAGAAACGATCTGGCAGAACTTGTAAATGCCAGATCTCTCGTTTCTGTTAACAGTATGGGCATGCAGGCTAAGGTTGTGGTGTCTCCTGGAGCCGGAGTCGTGCTGGATAGTGGAGACAATGCAATTGTTCATCTCGATCCAGGAAATGCTAAAATAAACGAAATTGCAGATAGAAAGGAAACAATCACCGTTCCCTTCTTTGCCGATCATGACCATGATGGCGTGGTCGCTCAATCTGAATACAAGTGGAGGACGTTGGCTGATAATCTATCTTGGGATCGAGATGTAAAAAGAGAGCGCGATGACTCCCTAGATCTAGGTGCGGTATTGACCGCAAAGATAGGCCCGTCACCAAACGTTCTAAATATTGAACACAAGTTTAGCGGCGCATTACTCTCCAGTATTGAAATAGGACAGCTAGGTAACATTACGATTAAAGGATCTTCATCTACGGTAGAAGTGTCTCCAATTGGTGTAAATATTACAACTGGGTCTGGACCTCTTACCGGCCAAATAACTGTTGACTCCGCAGGTAGGCTAAAGTTGGGAAGTAACTCCATAGATCTGCTAGATACGATCAGCGACGTTATTCAAGAAATCGAAAATGCACAAGTTGTAACCCTTTTGGGTCCTCAACCTATTATTACGGCACCTCTATTTACTTTGCTTAGAACAGTTCAGCTAGCTTTAATAAAAGGGTAAATTAGGATAGTTTTCCATCTTGTAATAGAATCTGAATGTGTGAACTCCAATAGGTATAAAACATGTACAAAATAAAAAGAAAGAGCCTGACAAAAATCGCGGGAACGAATATCCCTGAAGATCAGAAGCTTTGGCCAGCCGAAGTGTTGAAGGGTCTTGTGAGCGAGCACCCGTATATTGACACCGGTAGAATCAAAATCAAGTTTACGAGAATTGAACCGGAAACGAAAACCACAATGGGTAAGATCATTGTAGGTGACGCTGCTGCAATTCCATTCTCAATCAGAACGAACGATAAGACAAAGAAGTTAGAGCTAGATCCTCTTGACATATTGTATGATGGAGAAAGCTTTCAGCACCTCAATGAAGAGTCCTTGAGAAGGACTATTGATAGACAGCAGGTGGGAAGACTCGTCAAAAAAGAGGACTCTGTACCACCAAGTAACAGATATATTGGTGATATAACAGGTGACGTTACCCCTCTAGAGTGGTCGGCATACCCAAGCGGTTTTGCCGGACCTAGAAGTACGTCTGCCGGTCAGGGTCTGCTTTCATATGTCATCAAAAATCAAGATGACGTCAGCAAGCTCTTTAACTTGCTCAATACATACGATGGCATCAACTCGTCTGTAGAGGCAATGGGTCTTAGAGATTCTCTAGAAAATCTTCGTGACGGCATGGCCGAGAAGATCCCAACGAAGAGGCTTGCTCATATTATGAAGCGCCCAGAGGGCGGTTTTGCTGTTGCCTTCGATGGTGGCGATACACGGGCCGTTCGCGCCAAAGAGCTAAAGGTTATGCTGGGTGGTGACTTCCATCCTGTTATGCGTCATGTGATGCAACGGGGTTGGGCAATGATTAGAGACTTTCCTACAATAAGAAGCGTTGATAGTGGAGCCTTAGCTGTCGTACCTACCCCAATTGAGTCTGGAGGTAGGTATCTTATTCAGGGTATGGATGGCAAAAAAATGCTCGCTCTTGTATGCGACCAAATGATCGACTTTGACGGTTCGGTCTTGAAGGTACAAAAGGCTATTTGCGAAGGCTCGCAGTGCTACGCAGAAGGCAAGGCTATTCAGGGTTGGAGAGTGCCAAAGAAAATCCCTAGAGCTTTTGACGAATATAAGAGGCAGGGTGCCCTGGTTGTCACTAAAGATTATCCACTTTCATCTTGTGACACATCATTTCCCATAGGTGTTATCGACACAGGTGTTGAGGGATGTTTTATTGACGAGTCTTGGGGGACCCCAAAAGCAACCCCCTCATTTAAGATTGAGAAGCTAATCTGCACTCCGAACGATCCAGATATTATGATCGCCAGGAGAACCGACACTTTAGAAGAAATTGGTCTTGTTATTGTTCCAGCTCTGGTTCGACCTCAGAAGATACAAGCTCATCACTTTGATAAGAATCTCATGCCTAAGAATTCTTACTACATTCCTGACCATATGTCCTTCGTTGAGACCAACGGTAAGATGATGATCTCAGATAAACAGGCTATTGTAGAAGGTAGGCCGGAAGCTCTTCTTAGAAAAAATGCAGGTATGTATTATCTGTTCGGTGAAACGGAAGACGGTAAGGTCCAGTACACCGACATGTCTCCAGACCAAGCTAGAACAAAGTTGGCATGGTTGGGTGCAACGGACGATGTTATCGAAAAGGCTATGGATATGAGCACCGGACAAGATATCACACTCGAAGGGCTAAAAGAGGTCGAAGACGTCTTAACAAAGGTCGCCTCCGAAGGTGTGCAGTTTGATCCAATCTGGATCGAAAGAATTAAGGTCGCTGCAGAAGATGCTATTCAGGGAATTGAAAAAGAGGAAGAGGCTAGAGATCCAAGAACTATTGACTCTATCCTAAGTCTTCAGTTTGTGAGTCAAGAGAACCTGGAAGATCTGGTTGAGTCTCAGGAGATATTCCAAGAGGCTGAAGATAGACTTGCTCGTCTACTACTGGCCGCCCGCCAAGGAGAGAAGTCTATTCATGAGCGAGGTGTACAAAGAGCCCTTAAGGGTATTGGTGATGCAAGAAAAAGTCTTAAGACGCTTGAAATAGAACTCGAATCTAGAAACAGATGAGAGTATTGATCAAGATTGCTGAAGCTTATGCAGGAGGGGCGAGTGGATCTGGAAGTGGCGGAACTGGTGATTCTGGGGGCGGTGCTCACAGTGGGTCTAAATCCAGCACGAACGACGTATCTCATGCTGGAAGAAACGGTCCTTTCTACTCTCTCACACTTAAGATGTGTCCTCCGGGACAAGTGAGACGTAAGGGAAAATGCGTCAAAAAATAACAGATGTAGTACGTTCATTCTGAAAAAAGCAAAATCTTTGATAGTATATATTGGAGAACTACACATACATCTAACAAGATCGCCAAAATGAATCAAGCCCTCATAGAAAGAGTACCGAGAGTCCCGCACTGGCGCTGGGTGATGCATTGTGGCAAGTCGCACGATGATTACAACGAGCCGTTTGCTCAACTTCAAAGATACGTAGATGAGGAAGAGATTGACTTGAGTCTTAGTGCTTTAGTTGAACCTACACCCGATGTAAAAAGGGCTATATCGATATACCTAACCGAGCCTCCGATTCGAGAAACAATCGAATCAATGCTCTACGAAAGGTGTTCTAAAAAACTAATCTCAGACGCTCTCTTTCATAAGTATAAAGAGGCTATTTCTGAGAATGTTGTTCGTCAGTACTCAAAGTATTTTTATGATACTGAGATAATGAACAACTATGAAATGGCCAAGTACTTCGAGAGGTCTGGTCAGAAAATACCTAAAGCCCCTCCTGTGCCAGGGCATATGAAAGAGGGTTACATTGCCTTTAAGAATGGGGTTGAGACGAAGCTCGACCCACAGCAAGCTATGATGCATATGTTCCAAACATCATTCTTCAGGGCACAAGAGTTGTCTGAGTATGGCTGGGTGGCAGATGACAAGATTATTAAATTTCAAAAAAGCGCAATGGATATACTTAAGACCATGCGTGAAGGAGAGATGGATCAACCAATACCGGAAGAGTTTATCTACGAAGTAGAGTATCCCTCAGAGACCTCCATAGATGTGTCTGAACTCGATGATTATGACCCAGAAGATGACCCTAACGAAGAGGACTTAGAAGATGTCTGATGACGTAAATATCCCAGCTCTACCTAACAGCAACAAGTCAGGCGATAGCACTGAAGCTCCATTCGAGAGAGAAGGTGAACTGGATCACACGCTAGATGTGGATTTGGGTGACGGCACTTTCGGTGAAACGAGGAGAGCGATCGCAGGCCTAACTGGTGACTGGAAGCCCGGTAAGGTACACCTTGATGTAGATTGGGACGATCCCAATACCTACGATGAAGATTGGGGTGGTGGCTGGGACGATGCTATAATCTACGACGACTAAAAACCTGAAGCGAAATACGCTTTAGCGATAACCTCTGCGTAAGCGCAGGCGTGAAACATGTCGTCCATGCCAGCCCTGTCGTATCTAAAGGTACCATCTCTCTCATTAATTTCTTTTCTGACATTTGTGAAATGTTCTGAGAAGGGGGCAAGATCTTTCCATTGAGGAAACAAAAGCTTCCTCTGGTGCATCTTCCGTATAAACGTAGCAAGGGCGTTAGTCTTATTTAAAGTGAGTCTGGGTATAAGTTGCCCTGCAGTAACCCAGCTGGCATCTTTTGAGGTGGCTGAGTTAGACCAGTAGTTAGATGTAACAAGGCCATCTCTTCCCGTCTTGGCAAGCTCTTCCTCTAGTCGGTCGTTAAGACCAAAACCTCCACCATGATCGCCGTGTACGCGAGCGCACTGAAATCTATTGATTATACGCACCATATCTGGGATGCAAAACTTAGGCGAGCACTGCTTACCTTCATACTTCTTTAGGTAGACGTACCTAAACTTACCAACTGACTGATCCATTTGACCGATGGCTAGAGTGGTTGAGAATTGGCCGTGACCCCAATCTATCCCGGCGAAATTATAGTAATTCATTGTTTTGGGGCGAGGATCATCAGACATAACAAAGTCAGGATCGCAAATCTTTTTAAGAACAGCCTCATTGATTGGAACCTCAGCCGTATCGGCTGATTCTCCAAGCACCTCATTAAGAAACAAAGATCTGTCCGTATCTTCGAACTTATCTAAGATTTCTTCCCATTTGTGAGGCAGGCTATGGGAGATTTTGCAGTGAAGCTGATTTACATGGAATCCGGCAATCTTGGCACCTGGATTATGTTTTACCCAAAGACCATCATCTACATCTAGTAGATTTCCACAGTGATGGCATATCGGACCAAGCTTTCCAATACTCTTGATTCCTAACCTGATGTACTTAACCGGTGAGTGGTGATGACATCTTACCAACCACTCTCTCTGATCGGACATTCTCCATTTTTTTTCAACGGGGTTAACAAGAGACTTTGGAGTGCCTGTGTAAAGACTGATTCCATGTTCAGACGTGAACATGACCTCTCTAATTACAGGCTCTGTTACCGCCAAGTCCTGATCCTGGATCTCATCGTAGTGAACCATGTCAGCAGTAATACCACGACACGAATCCGGGTTGTGCTTAGCATACTTGAGGTATATCTTTCCCATGCCTCCACTTGGTCTAACAAAACCTCGCTCGAACACGTTCTCCGGCCAACCCTTGTGGAGATTGATAATGGGAGATTCCTCAATTATAGGCTTGAGCTTATCGTGAGAATACTTCCTTGTTTGGTCCTGCTCGGGCGCGACGTAAAGTATGTAGAAGTTGTCAATGAGACATTGCCTTGCACACGCTTCAGCTGCACCACCCGTTGACTTCCCCACCTGCCTGGACATCTTCCAAACTCTTTTTCTTGCAGGTGTGTCAAAGAGGGCTGGCACCCAAGCTCTCCCTTTGAAACTAAAACGCTTACCCTTCTTTACATAAACAGAGTTAGCGATCCAGTTGGATAGTGTATTTCTAATCATCGATTTTTACTCATACTGGGCATACTCGTTCGTACGCTCGGCATCTTTACTTGAGGTACAACTTTCTTGTGGGCTGTTGGCATATCTGTAGGTGCCTTATTAGCACTCATTATTTGCGCTATAGGTCTTGGAGACCCGACGTCTGGCGGCAAAGAAGATTCAGATACTGAAGACGGCAGCTTGTTCTTAGACATAGAAGAGGTGTTTGTCTTCTTCTGATCGAACTTATTCTTTTCTTCTGCAATCTTCATCAAAATTTTCATAGCGCTCTCAGAGTAGACCTACTTTCAGTTGAGTCAACCTTTTGTTCGGGATCATAATCCGCATCAGAACTTTTCATAGAGGTGTGCTTAGGAAGTCTCGGTTGTGCTCTATTCGCGCCACCGGAGGAGCTGGGTGCGGTAATAAATTGGTAACCTCCAGCAGCAGTTCCTATTCTTTTCTTTTTGCGGTGTACACCTGAACGCGTCTTCCTTCGTCTAATTTTAGCCTTTCTTGATATTTCAGCCTTGTTTTGCATGCGGTACATGCGCGCTTTAGTTCGCTCAGATTGTGTGCTAATTCTTGCGTTTTTTTCCATCTGACCCAACAAGGATAATAGGTGAGCCACTTTAAGCTCTCCACCAAAGGCTGCGTCCAAGGCTTCGTTTGAGAAATCAATTTCTGACTCTTCTTCGATGTCTTGGTAAAAAAAGATTTCATCATCCTCAGTCTGCCAGTCCAAATCTGCAAGCTGTTCTTCTGGGAGAGGATACGTCTCTGTGTACTCGGCGATTTTTTCCAAGATCGGGTCATCCATCCACTCCATATGGTAGTTGCTTGCCTTCATCTTATCCTAACCCTAGAGCATTTTGGGCTGCACTTTCAGACTTATTTGGTCTCAACCCTTCAAGCTCTTTAGCATCCCTTCTTTCTTTTAGCTTGTCTTTACCTTTGAGTGCCTTATGGTACAAACCCGTCAGACCTCCAGGCTCTGGCAGTTTCTCTTTCGGCGCGAAGTGGGACTCGTAGCCAAGGGCATCGTTCATTGCCCCTTTAGAGCCCATTCTTTTTGCAGCTCTTCCCGGACTTCCTAGAATAGACTTGCCTGCATTAGCTACAGCGCGCGCGCCTCTACCCGCTCCACTAAGACCACGCTTGATGCCACCGGTTACACCTTTGAGGGTCTTTTTTACATTCTGCGCAGCCCGTCTGTTTTGGGATGTACCCGCACCGTACCAGGCCGCCTCTTTCTCTAGATACTCAGCCCGTTCTGCAAGTTTGGCTGTCCAACCGTCACCGCCAAACTTTTTAGGGCCACCGTTCTCTCTAGCCAAAGCCTCATTTTCAGCCTCTAGCCACGCCATAGCCTTGTCTGTTTTGATGTAATCTAAGCCAAACGGGGCATCGCCCATTTCCTTAAAACGATCTACATATGCCACTTTCATCATCGCTTTCATTTTTGACCCGGTTTCTTAATTTTCGTGCCTGGACCTAAAGCGATAGAAGCGAAGTTGGAACCCGTTCTCTCTGACTCAAAGCCCATACCTGCACCATCCTCTAGAGTTTGTTTAATTCTTCCTAATGCCATTCTTCTCATAAAGTCATCAGAAGCCTGCGGGGCATACAGTGACCCCGGCAGTATGTTATTATACACAATCTGCTTTTTTGTTGGATTTTGTTTGTTCCAAGCAGTTACGGTACCCATAGTGCTGTAGTCTCCCGCAATCAAACCTGGATGATCTCCAGGGTCTCTAATGCGCACCTGTTCGGTCAACATCTTGACTGGAACTTCATATGTTCTCTTGTGTAGATTAACGCCTGCAGATGCAAATGTTTTGTGGAGATCGTTTCGCATCTGATCTTGTACGGACTCGACTCCTCTTAGCTTCATGAGTTCTTGAGGCTTGACGATGCCTTCAGATATCGCATCCCCCTTCTTCACTGTCTGACCTCTCTTAACCTCTACCTTCTTGCCTTTAGGTACGGTGTGGTCCTTGCCGGCAATGGTAACAATATTACCGCCGTACCCAGACTTTCTAATACCTGTAACCAATCCAGACTTTTGGGCAAGGGTGGCTTTACCTCGAAGATTGTTTGGCATTCTAAAGATCTGCAAAGCTCTATCAAAAGCATTCGCAAGCCCCTTATCTGCCGTAGCCACGCCTCCTGTGTGGAAAGACTTCATTGGCAGCTGTACAGATCTTTCGGTAATTGCTTGAATTTCACTAATGCCGACATTCTTGCCCACGTTCGGAAACTTACCAAATTCGTCAATACCAAAGCATTTTGAACAGATTCCAGACGGAGCTTCACATGTAAGTATGCTTCTTACTTTTACTTTTGGAACTTTAGACTTCTGGAGTTTGCTCAAAACGGTGTCATCAATAGCAGATCCCATGGGGACTCCAGCATAAGCTTGCGCAAGAACTCTATCTAAGAGATGCCTGTCAACATCCTCCATTCTACCATTCGTGGTGCCACAATCAGACATTGTGATCTTCTGAGTAGACGCAGAGTTTGTAAGCTCTTTGGAGAGCATTCCAGGTCCAGACACTGACTGAGATCTATCGATGATACCTTTTCTCTGAGCATACATGTGGCTGAAGAAGTCAGAACTAGAAAGACCTTCCGCGTAATTTCCCCTCACAGGCTCAGGCATGACATTTTGTCTATGATCAAGCATGAGGCCTAGCGTTCCCACCAACTGCTTGAGCTGATTTGGTCCAGGCTTAGACATACCAGAGTCCACCATGTCGGTCATATTGTTGCTGTTGCCAGAAGCGTTGTTCGGAAGCTTCATAGACATACCCATTATCTTAGAGTCAACCTTGGCGTATATATCAATAAGCTTCTTATCTCGCTCTTCTTTGGAAAGTTTTTTGTTTCTCCTGATTGCTGCAGCCTTGTTATCTGCGGCGCGGTACAGCTGCTTTCTTTCCTTAGTGAGCATCTTAAGGTCAGAGAGTAGGAAGCTCGTGCCAGACTCATACACATGAATCCTGCCCGCCTCCTTCCAGTCATTTATCACTCTCTTAAGAGCTTCCTTTCCTGCCTCTTTCTCAACTCTCTTGAGCATGTTTTGTTGCTCTTTTTCTGTCAGAGAGACTTGGTAATCTTTTAGCTTTGTTGGAATTTTATCCATAGCTCTGATTTTACCGGCGGTTGTTCTACCAATAAGTCTTACTGAAACGATGTCATCCCATCTAATTTTTTTACTTCTAGCCTCCTTGATAACCATCTCCGGTCGCATATAGTTCTTGGCTGTAGTGCGACCATTTCGAGTTAGCTTGAACATACCCATCATGTATTCTTTGCTTAGACCTACAGACAGACGTTCTCGCTGGCGACCGGTTTGGTAAAGGTTGTTGGAGGGAAGCATCCTTAATGCTTCTTGTGTTGCCTCGGTTCCAACGGGTACGTGAATACCAAAAGTATCGCCATCGAAGTCAGCGTTAAAACCGCCAAGAACTTCAACCGGAAGTTTGACGGAGCTTCCAGCGATCAGCTTTGGCTTAAACGACATGAACGACCATTTGTGTAGAGTTGGAGCTCTGTTGGCCATTACAACTTTAGAATCCATAACGTTTGTCAGGGCTCCCCTGGCAAACTTAGACTTAGCCTCTACCTCCTTTCTGGCATTCATAGAGGTCAGTCCTTGAGACTTTAGCTCTCTGATGACGAATGGCTTGAATACTTCCCAAGCCATCTTCTCAGGTATGCCGATGTGGTCCATGTCAAGTTTTGGTTCCGGCCCAACGACTGCCGTTCCCGATACATCCTGACGCCTCTTAAGCAGCTTCGATTGATAGTACCCAGACTTTGGATTCGCCCCTGCGATAGTTTTTGCAAGACCTTTCACATCAGGCTTGTCAACAAGTCCCATAGATTGACCCATCGTGCCACGCATAGCTTCGTACAATTCCTTTCGAGTCTTGCTGGCCTCATCCTTTAAGCCCGGTCTGCTCTGAAATGTTTTCATCTGCTGATTCATTAGAATGGTGGCACGGTAGTGCTCATTCACATCAGCCACAGCTAAGTCTCCTGTAGGCAACTCGGTGATTGGTCGAAACTTAGGAGGGATGATTGGCATTTTGCTTACCACCATCTCTTCTAGCTTGATTTTATTGTCTTTGAAGTTCTTGAGAATCCTGGCTTCTCTATGTAGCTTATTGAGAACGCTGCCCTTCCTTTTGGGAGCCTCTGCCTCAATCTGCTTAATTCGAGCATTCACATCGACTTTCTTTAATAAGCTTTTTACAGCCTCTCCACCCTCAAGTGCGCCGGGAGCATCTGCCTTTACCAGCTTGCCATCCAGCACGCCCTTCTTGCCCGACATAATCGCATCAAGCTCGGACTTCTTGAGATGTGCTACAGAAAGTATCGACTTCTCAAAAGTCGGGTGAGGCATAGGCTCAGCGAGATCGACGTGAGACCACTTGTCACCAATCAGACCACCCGTAGTTCTAAAGTCAAATAGACCCCCCTTTTCCTCTTTCAAGTCTTTTGCGCGGAGTGTTGTTGCGTCCTTAATACTTCCGTTCGAGACCTTTTTTACATCCCTATCTAGAAAGGGAACCATCTTGACCATGTTCTTTTCTTCAACAAGGTCGATACCCATCCCCCGCATCATGCCTACAAAGCGTTGGCTAGAGGCTGGCATATCTGGAGGAGGTAGCATTGTTCCGTTCTCGACAGCTCTCCATGCTTCAAGCTGCTTGTCACCTTTAAACGTATACATCTCGGCGAGGTTGGCATCCACTCCGTGAGAAAGTAAGGCATACATCTCACCCAGGCCCACAGCTCGCCCTGATTTACCGCCGCCTCGCGCCGGTTGTCCGCTTGTAGAGTAAGCGTGCTCAGCACCCGCGCCACGAGCTGAAAGTTTTTTATCAACCTGGTGCTCTAGCTTGAGGATGTATTGTTTTCCGTGAAGAACACCATCAATCTCTTGATCGCCGTCAATAAGTTTGCCGTGGTCCTTCAGATTTCTCTTCTTAAGTTCTTTTGTTATTTGGTTAGTATGGTCTCCATCAAAAGGCTTTGCAATGAAAGGTTTCCCATCTTTTTCAGCAATGTGAGACGCTGTAGTCTCCATGATCTGACCAAGGTTCATTCTGCCGGGCACGCCACTAGGGTCAAGCAGAAGCTCCATAGGTTCGCCCTTCTCATTCTTGGGCATCTTTTTGTCTGGAAGGATTGTGGTAATCGTTCCCTTGTTACCGTAACGACCTACAACCTTATCTCCGATCTTAGCCTTCTCCTCCGTTTTAATAACGACCATGATGTCTTTTTTGCGGAAGTGAACCTCAGCAACAGTACCCTCAGTATTCTTTTCCCATGTGGTAGAAGTATCTCTATAGTCTTGAGTTAAAAGGCGACTGATGTTTTGAAGCTGCTTTGAAAGCGTATCCTCCTCCACCTTCTTCATCTTTAGAACAATAGGATCTCCCTGCCTTACCTTGGAGCCTTTTTTGATAACACCATTATCACCAATCTTTTTAATCTGATCGCCATCAAAAATTGCAGGGAAGTAGGCTGCAAACTTTTTCTTATCAATCGTTTCATCATCTTGCAGGGGGACTGTTTTTTGGTAAGCGTGCATAGACGTGAGTTTTGTTGACCCCGTCTCAGACACAACAACACCATCTTCGTGATTGTAGCCTTTGTAAGGAATATACGCCGTACGCATATTGATACCAAGAGCGAGAGTGCCATCTTTGGTATAATTAGTATCACCGAGAGGTTCGCCCTTCTTGACCTTATCGCCAACCTTTACCTTAAGCTCTGTGTCGGTGTAGTTATTCTCATTCATCCAGAAATCATTAGGAATGCCTACAGTATACTCTTTCCCTTTGGAGTCTTTAATCTCTACTTCATCTTTTGAGACCTTCGAAACCGTACCGTCCACAGGGGATCTAGGTACGTTATTTCTGCCGACGATATCCTCGACAGTCCTGTTGTCTGACTCGCTAACTGCAGACTGAACTAGAGGGCTTTCTCTGTACTTAAGGGGCTTAGCTTGAGACTGCATTTTGGCTGCAGTCATAACCCGAATGCCGTTGTTGTGGGACAAAAATGGCACACCCATGGTATTTACACCAAACATGTCTGTAGAGACACGCATCGCGTATTGCACTTTGGAGGGTGATACTCTCTCCACCTCACCTTTGTGAACAACTTTCACCAACCCGTCATCGTCAGGCTTGAGCTTTTTAGACTTAAAATACTCAGGAAATGTAACGGTAGATGTATGAAACTTTCTGGGATCTAACTCGATAGACTTACCGCTCTTTACGTCATATACGGTGGTGACGAGATTCTTTCCCCTCTTCTTTACGCCAACGGCCAGGTGTAATGTAGTACCAATATTCTGACCCTCCGGCGTGTGCGCTGGGTCTACGAAACCCATGTGCGAAGGATCGATGGCTCTTACATCTCGTGTAACAGCGTGGGTGGATTGAATGCCACCTTCACCCATTACTGTAAGCTCAGAGAATGTCGCCTCCTGATCCATAGGGTTGTTTTGTTTTGGTATTTTCGATAAGTTTGTTTGCGTAAAGGTCGATTCAAGCGGTTGTTGAAAAATATCTTTTTGGACGATTTCGGCGACTTTGTCATAACGCTTAATATTCCTCGATAGGTTTCTAGATATTCTGCTTCTGTATTGCCTTTGGTTCAGACGCTCAATGGCGAAGTCTGACAGGTCGTAAATCTGGTTGTGAATGAGAGACTCTTTATTGTCTTCTTCTGACTCACCTCTTGACACTTCAAGTATCTTCATGGTTACAGCTACAAGCAGTTTCACGCTCGTACTTTCAAACTTTTGACCGAGCGTTAGCTGAACGTTCTCACCGTCATAGGAAGACTTTTCTTTGAAGTAGTCGATGATCCACTGTCTATATCCAGCAACGTTTTTCTTTGTTACTTCCGGATCACCTGCATAATGAAGTTTTGTGTACAGTTTTTTCAAGGCAGCAAGGGGGTCCTGAGCGCCTCTTGCTTTCATGTTTGTTTCATAAACCTCCTTGCCCCAAGCCTTCCTCATTTGCTCCTTACTTACACCCAGCCCAATAAAAAGCGCATGCAGGTTAACAAGGGAGTTCTCTACCTCCAATACAAAGTCACCCCCCTTACGAAGGCTGATGCTTAGGTTTCTACCCTTCGATGAGTTGAGCCAAGCGGAAATCTTCCCATCATCATGCTCTCTTGTGTATACGCCAGGGATAAGTCTTTTCTGTAGAGGAAACGAGTACTCATTTCCGCCCACAATGTATGTTCCTCTCATTGTCACTTGAGGCACATCCATGACTTTAATGGTCGACCTATTGAGAACCTTACCGCCCTCTACAAGCTCAAGGGTGGCCTTTACCGGATAGGTGTACGAAGCTCCGTTTATCTTGGCCTTCTTTTGACTCTTTAGATCGTCGACGCGATTATTGGAGGGAATGTCGATAGAAACAACACGCAACTCTCTATCACCAGAAGTTACGCTCAACATTTCTGCAAGCGAAGACTTAAGATTTCTTAGCAATTGATCGTGTGTCTCATGTGCAATTTGAAAACTCATA
>Ga0307983_1000357_pt1 | contig 23798 bp, 4 predicted proteins | sample OrgLakmetagen991_FD_201845 | JGI IMG/M metagenome (GOLD analysis project Ga0307983, IMG submission 201845) | Saline water microbial communities from Organic Lake, Antarctica - #991 | ecosystem: Environmental > Aquatic > Non-marine Saline and Alkaline > Saline | place: Antarctica: Organic Lake...
ACCTCAGTGTATTTAGATATACTATCGGGGTGGTAAAAAGAAAAACTTATCGCGCTACTATTTAGTGTTTTACAGCTAAACAGTAGGATTGCTATTACCGTTATATTTCTAAGGGCTTTGATTGTCAGATTATTTTATAAAATTAGAAGCAAAGAAATGAATACTTTTTCTCAAAATAACCGGGATGGAATGTTATTCACAACAAAAAATAGCAACTCATCCTATCTCAAGTTTTATTTAAAATTGTTGATTTAAAGCCATTCAAAACAAAATATTGCAATCCACCACAAATTGACAACTGCAGCAAGTTCACCCCGTATTTTTGAGAGATATAAACAAATCAATTATTATGAAAAAGATTTTGTACGCTTTATTTCTTAAAATTCTTATTTGCCTTTCGTTTAATTCTAATGCTCAAGAAGATTTTTCAGCTACCGCACTTTCTGCAGTAAAAGATATCAATGCAGGTTCTATTACAATTACTTATAAAACTATTGATAATGCTCGTGGAGGTACTGGTGATAACCAATACCACATTAGACATAGTGAAAGAATTTCAATTAAAAAACCTTCAGAGCCAAATTCGAGTTATATTCAAATTTACGACGGTGGTGCTTTTACTAGTGCCGGAACAAGTTCTTATGGCATGATTGATTTAATACCCTCGGCACATCAATTCCCTGTTGGCCCTACAACCAAAACAGAATCAGCTTCAATTCGGTTTACGAGTTTACCCATCAAATATTTAGACGGAGATGTTCAAATAAAAATAGAAAGTCTTATTGATTTTTATCATTACGTAGGCTTCGTTGATTTCAGACATCAACAACATAGTTGCTGTAATCCTGCTACAATTTTCACCCCAATAGACAAGATAATTAACTTATCTGCTATAGGCGCAGCAACAAATATAACTGCAAGTTTTGATCAAAACTGTAGTGGGGTTCAATTAAATTGGTCACATGGTGCAGGTATGGGTCACTTTAAAGCTCCCTATCAAATACTAAGGAAGTTAGCGAATACAAATAATGCTTGGACTGTTGTTGATGAAACAACTTATGCTTCTTACCTTGATGCTTCTGCTGCACCAAATGTAGAATATGAGTATTCATTAAGATCAGGATTAAGGTATACAGCTAACAATGCGCTCTTTACTGTATATTCTACTGGAACAGTACGGGGTAGAAAATTAGGGTTAACCGATAATCCTAAAGGACTGTATTTAGATCAAGCAAACTGTAATGGACATATTAATGTAAATTGGAATTATGCAGGAGGAACAAATCCTCCTCAATTTGAAATAAAAAAAGCAACGGATGCTAATTTTACTCAAAATGTGACTACAGAAGTTGTTTCGGGTTCTGACCGATCTTGGAGAGATGTAAATGCCAGTTCTGGAACTGTTTATTATTACGCCGTTCAAGGGAAAGCAGGGTGTCCCAATCAGCCTGGGACTTCTACTTATTCTTCACTTTCAAATACTGAGAACCAGGTAGGTAATGGTGTTCCGCCGGCGCCCACTGTTTCTACTTTAACCACTAATTCTACCACTAAGTCCGTTACCTTAAACTGGTCAGATAATTCTGCCTTAGAACATTCGTACAAAGTGGTTCGGGTTTCTGGAACAGGTTCTACTGAATTTCCTGTAGCCCAAAATGCAATAACTTATACGGATAATTCAGCTTTAGCTTGCGAAAATTACACCTATCAAGTAAAAGCGGTAAACGATCAATGCGCGGTGAGTGGTGTTTTGTCTACCAATAGCAAAGTCGCCTATATTCCTGCAAACGTAACTTCCACATTTGGTGGCAATGATAAAATAGACGCTTCTGATGGTGAGTTTGGGGACCGCATAGAATTAAAATGGAGGACTCCAAATCGTCAAAATGACAATTGGACTATTACTCGAATTGACCCTATTGCATTGGATACAACACAAATTGCAAGTACACCGAATAATACCAAGTTTTTTTCAGACAATACAGCCAATGCAAATACTTTGTACAAATACATTGTGCAAGGGGAATTAGACTGTGCCGGCAATTTATTACAATCTAATACTTCGGAAGATATTGGTTTTCGATTGGCCTACGGAACAGTAAACGGACAAATAACCTATGCAGGTGGTGTTGCGGTTAAAGGGGTAAAAGTTACCGCTACCGCAGCTTCTGGTGCTAGTGGACGATCAGGAGATTTTAATGGCACTTCTGCTTATGCAACCGTTCCAAATAATGCGATGCTTAATACAGCAGAGGCTTCGGTTTTTGCATATGTTCGACCACATTCCAATACGGGCATAAAAGCCATTGTAGATAAGACAGATGGAGCTAATGGATACCTCTTATACATAGAAGGAGCACAATTAAAGGGAAAGGTTGGCACAGAAGTAAAGTCGGTAAATATTCCAAACTTTAGTCTGAATAACTGGATTTCGGTCGCTATGACTGTTTCAGCAGATAGTTTAAAGCTATTTGCAGGGGGTAATCTTATTGGAGGCTTTTCTCATTCTCACGCTAGCGGGGCTTTACTAAATGACGGAGTGCAAATAGGTAGAGATGGAACAGCTGCGTATTTTGATGGAGAAATGGATGAAGTTCGAATCTTTGATCGAGCACTTTCAAACCAAGAGGTTAAGCGATCGTTCGACGTTTATATTAATCCTTCCATGAATGGATTGGTTGGTTATTGGAGGTTTGATGAAGGTTTTGGAAACAAAGCTTATGATTATTCAAAAACTTTATTGACCACCAATAAAAACCATGCGAACTTAACCAATGTGGTTTGGAGTAACGTAAAGCCTTCAACTTCTCAATTAACTGCAGGTGCCTATTCGGATTCTTTGGGCAGTTACTTTATCCCATTTATACCTTATTTAGGCAGCGGAGATAACTTTACCATAACCCCTGAATTTGGAACACACTCTTTCACTCCTGCTACAACAACCTTGTTAATTGGAAGTGGTTCCGCAAATTATACCGGGCAAAACTTTTTAGATAATTCTTCCTTTTCTGTTTCAGGAACAGTAAAGTATAAAGGAACTTCTTGCTTTGTAAAGGATACGCGATTGAAGATTGATGGCGAGGTTGTCATTAGAAACGGCAATGTAGTATTAACAGATGGACAAGGTAGATTTGATATTCAAGTGCCCATTGGTCCTCATGTTGTTGAAGTAGAACAAGCGAGTCATGTTTATTCAGCTGGAACCTTTCCTTCCTCGGGAGCACATGATTTCCAACAAAATGTAACAGGAATTGAGTTTATTGATAGCACTTTAGTGAAGATAGTAGGAAGAGTTGCCGGCGGTGGAATTCAAAAAAGTTTACCTCCAGCATTGGGCAGAGGTAAAAACAACATTGGGCAAGCAACGATTATATTTGATCCGACGAATGGATGCTTGGTAGATCCAAATAGCGCCCAAGGGCTTCCAACTGATGAAATTCATATTACGACAGACGTTCTTACTGGAGAATATACGGCAATGTTGCCACCTTTGACATATTCAGTTCCGACGATTAGTCCAATCAATAATTCAGGAGTTTTAATCGCCAATAACCCACAACTAACGCTTTCAACTGTTCCACCTGTTCAAACCTATATTGATACGGTTTATAAAGATTCTTCAGGAAGAAAAAGAATTGATAGAATAGATTCTGTCAAATATCAAAAACAAAGCGATTTTATTTACAATGCCGCCCCCAAGATAGGAGTTCAAGGTAAAATAAACCCTCAATTTTTTGGAGCAGATTCTTTAATCTTCGATAACTCGGGGGTAGATGTTGAAATTCCAATTTCGTCTCTACCATCAAATGCTCTATCTCATCCAGTTTTTTATGAAAATGAAGAGTATACTTGGTTAATTTCAGCATTTGAAATTTATGAAAATAAAGACGGAGCTAATACTGTATTGGATTCTGTACCAATGGTTGATGGAGAAATAGATATTATAAACAATTTAGCAGGTAACCTTAGAACTAAATTTGATTATGGTTTAACTGACTCTGTCAAATTTAATGGTATTCAAGAGTACACTTTTACGACAGGCCAAGCAAGAACAAGTACCGATCCAACCCCAGCTAATAATTTCACTAAAACTTGCCAAATAACACTAAAACCCCAAGCAGGAAGTAGTGTTGATTGGAAAATAAACAATGAACTTTTTAGAGGAATAATTTTTGGAGCCAGAGCGTTGGGTAATTCCTTTTCAACTTCAGGTCCAGATGTGGTAACCATGATTTTAAGAGACCCTCCAGGAACTGAGAGTTTTGCGTCTTGGGAATCTGGAACTACGGTAACTACTATTTCATCATGGGAACATGGAGGTGGAGTTGGTTTAAATTTGAATAAAAATGTATCTCTTGGTACTAAATTTACTGTTGGTCTGGGTTATGCCACTCCTACTGAGATAACGAATGATTTAAATTTTAATACCCAAATTGAAACGAGCGTTAATGCAACAGGTGAATTGGTAGAGGAGAAAACAACTTCCGTGAATATCTCAACAGGAGGGGGTGATGAGTTTGTGGGTGCTAATGCTGATTTATTTTTTGGCAGAGCAATGAATATGGACTTTGGTCTTTCTCAGGTGCTTACCTTAATTGAAGCGAATAAATGTGGCTCGAATTCAACTTGTTACGGGGACACCATTTTTACCAATCAAGGAAAATTTCTAATTGGTATAACCAACAGCATGTTCGCTATTCCACAAGGTTATGAAACTGAATTTGTTTTTACTCAAGGCGGAATTGAGAAATCTGTTATTCCAAAACTAGTCGCTCAAAGAGATCAGCTGCTCATAGCAGATTCTAGATATACCTCCTTTTTGTCAGCATCCCACCCTAACTTTGGCAAAAGTAATGATGATCTATCCTTAAGCAGCCCCACTCCAGATTCTGAGTTTAATGGATTTGAAGATAGTTTGGGAACTAGTTATCATTTTACAGGATATACTACAATTGACACTGCTTTTAACGATACAACTAATTATGATACTAATCCACCAGAATATACTAGAAAAACGTTTCAGGTTACTTTAGGCGTAGATAGTGTTTGGTGGTACAACAAACAAATTCGATTATGGGAAGATGCCTTAGCTCAAAATGAACAAGCAAAGGTTCAAAGTGTCGTTCCTCAGCGAAATATCTCTTATCAGGGAGGTAGTGCTATTTCTTATTCCTCTAGTTCCAACAGAACAGAATCTAACACCACAGTAGTCAATTTTAACTTCACAGAGAATTTAACCTTAAAAATTGGAGCAAAATTGGGTGGGGTAGGTGGTTCGATAGAACAAGGTGCCAGTTTGTTTTACAACCATGCAAGTACTTTTGGTAGATCCGATTTAACCTCAACCACTTTTGAATATACCATATCCGACCCTAACGTAGACGATGAGTTTTCTGTCGATGTATTTCAACCTTCTGATGGTTTTGGTCCAATTTTTAAAACTCGAGGTGGGCAAACTTCCTGCCCATATCAGGGAAAAGTTGTAACAAAGTATTATTTACCAGGAACTGTTTTAGATAAGGCGACCATTCAATTGGAGCAACCGGGAATATCTGCTGTGCCGTCCGCCTTATTCAATGTGCCGGCAAATGGACAGGGAAATATAAGCCTCAGTTTAACAAATGATGGTCTAGAAGATGCAGTCTATTCTTTTAAAATTTTAGAAAACACTAACCCAAATGGGGCTATCATAAAAATTGACGGAATAGATCCGAACAGGGATTTTGCAGTTCCCGCTCAAACCACAATTAATAAAACATTGGTGGTAGAAAAAGGGCCCAATCATATTGCATATGATAGCATTGGCTTAATATTTCATTCTACTTGTCAATATGCTTTTGGTACTGCAGGTTATGATGATATCGCTGATACCGTATATATTTCTGTTAACTTCCTTTCTTCATGTACGGATATTGATGTTCAGATCCCTCAAAATCAATTTATTGCTAACAATTCTTACGATAATAAACTTCCTATAATACTTTCAGGCTATGATATTAATTATGGGGGCTTAGAAAAAATTCAATTACAGTATAAGCCTTCTAATCAAGCTTCTTGGATACCATTAGAAACAGAATGGTTTAAAGATACTATCGGTATTGATACTCTATATCCAAATCATCCTGATCCAAAATTGATTCCAAGAAATCAAGCATATATTAATTACCTATTAGATATGGATCAGATCATTGACCAAAATTATGATTTGAGAGCAACCTCTACTTGTAAAATTCCATTTAACCCTAAGTTCACTCAAGAGTCGGCGGTTATTTCAGGTGTTGTTGATAGAGTTAATCCGCATCCATTTGGTTCACCCACTCCGGCCGATGGAGTATTGGATCCGAACGATGATATTTCAATTCAGTTTAATGAGACCATTGAGGCAGGTTCTTTAACACCAGATAATTTCCAAATTACCGGAGTTGTAAACGGGCAAGAATTACGACATGACAAAGCCGTAGCTTTTGACGGTGCAACTGGTTATCTAGAAATTGCCAACGGTTTCGATTTCGCATCGAACGATTTTACCATTGAATTTTGGGCAAAGCGAGACCTATTGGGAACTACTCAAACTGTAATTTCTCAAGGTGTGAATACAAGTAATTCTTTCCACATTGGATTTAATTCAGCAAACAATATTGAGGTAAACGTTGGGAATCAAACTTACACCTCAACCTTTGCTATATTAGACGATAGCACATGGCATCATTATGCAGTTACTTACAACAAGGATAATTTAGAATTAGAAATTACAGATCGTTTTTCTAATAGCATGCAAACATCTACGAACAACAGTTTCTTTTCTTCTTTCCAAAGCGGGGGAAAAACATACGTTGGAAAAAATGCAGTTAATAATGGTAGCTTTTTTAACGGTTCAATTCATCAATTAAGAATTTGGAATAAAGCATTGAATTCTGGAGAAGTGAGTAGTAGAATTAACCAACACTTACATGGCAGAGAAGCTGGGTTAATTGGTTATTGGCCTATGGACGAAGGCCGTGGAGTAATTGCGGAAGATAAAGCTCGTTTCCGTAACGCAGAAATGAAGGCAAATTGGGAAATAAATCCAAAAAGTACAGCCGTTGCATTTGACGGAACAAAATATGCAGTTGTTGATTCGGCAGGAACTTTGGCCATAACCCAAGAAATGGATTTAAGCATTGAGTTTTGGTTTAAAACAAATGGTGGTCAGTTGCAATCGATGCTTTCTAACGGTGGTGGAATGTACACTATAAACGATGCCAACAGAAATGGTTGGAACATCGAGATGTCTGCCAACAATGAAATTTGGGTGAAAAATGACTCTTTTGCTTTCAAAGCAGTACAAACCAATTTTGCAGATAATAAATGGCATCATTTTGCTTTGGTTGTAAACCGATTGGCAAATACAACCGCTTATATCGACGGTAATCAACAAAGAACAACCTCTAGCGTTAACTTCTGGGGGTTTGGAGCAGCAAAACTAGCTGTTGGTTCGAGGTACAGCATTAACGGAACTCAAGAAACATTTGACCAATTTTTTAACGGTAATATGGATGAAGTGCGAATTTGGAACACAGCCTTACTCCGTGAAAACATAGAATTGAACCGCTACAACAGATTGCAAGGAGACGAGTTTGGTTTGTTGGCCTATTATCCATTTGAGAGCTACCGTTTAGAATTAGGTGTTCCAATTTTAGATGTGTCTATGGCAAATCAGTCTAGCGTTTTAAGAAACCCAACAAGAATAAACTCCAGAGCCTCTAGTGGTTCGGTATTAAATCCGGAAAGCCCAGCGGTTGCCTTACAGCGCCCGGTGCAAAAAATTAAATATTCTTGGAGTGTGAATAACGACAAGATTATTATAACGCCAAATGAAGAAGCTGCGAACATAGAAAATGTGACCTTAAATATCTCTGTAAAAGATGTAAAAGATTTGAGAGGTAACGTGATGCAGTCGCCAAAAACTTGGATTGCATTTGTAAACAAAAACCAGGTGCTGTGGCAAGATGCGGAACGTAACTTAGCAAAGGAGTTTAATGACACCATGACTTTTACTTCAAAAGTTATCAATAGCGGTGGTGACGTTAAAAACTTCACTATTTCCAACATTCCTGCATGGTTAACAGTCTCACCTTCTAGTGGAACGATTAACCCACTAAGCGCCAGAACAATTACGTTTACCGTAAACCAAGCGATCAATATTGGCGATTATGCTGAAGACTTATTGTTGACTACGGACTTCGGTTTCAATGAGAAGTTGCTCGTGAAATTAAAGGTTAGAAAAACACCACCTGCTTTTACTTTTAACAGAAATCAATATGCTAAAAGCATGAATTTTATTGGGCAAATAGCTATTAATGGCAACATTAGTTTAAACGACGAAGACAAATTAGTGGCATACATGAGCAACGAAATTAGAGGAGTGGCGAACCTGCAATATGTACCTTCTCTGGATCAGTACATTGCTTTTTTAGATGTTTATACCAACACTCCAGATAGTATTTATCCTACCAACCCTGCGGATAGTATTTATTTTAAGGTATGGAATGCAAGTAAAGGAGAATTACATGAGAATGTAACACCAACCACCTACTTTATAGAAAATCAATTGAGTGGTAGCTTAGCTAGCCCTACAATTTTTAATGCTGTAGATAATTTAGCAAAACCAATCGTATTAGAACGAGGTTGGAATTGGGTTTCCTTTCCACTCGCAGATGCTAAAATGAAGAGTCTCCCTACCTTTTTAAATGGGTTAAATTTCAACGAAGGCGATGTAATTAAAACGGTTGGAAATAATTCTTTTGCTCAATATGGTGGCACTGCTCTTGGTTGGACTGGCGGATTGACCAGAAATGGTTTCACCAATAATCAATCGTATATGGTTTACATCTCCAACATGGATACTTTAGATTACAAAGGTTTAGCAATTGACCCAGATACGATGCCAATTAATGTAGCTGCAGGTTGGAATAGAATTGGATTTGTATCTACTAAAAACATGCAGATTAATACTGCTTTAGCGAACTACAACGCTACAGATGGAGATTTAATTAAATCTCAGCAGGGCTTTGCTGTCTATCAAAACAATTTAGGTTGGATTGGAAGTTTAACAGCCATGGAGCCAACAGAAGGGTATTTATTAAAAGCTGCTAATTCGAATACATTTGTTTATCCAAGAAGAGGATTGTTCAGATTGAAAGCAAATGTTGAGCAGGAGCAATTATCGACTATTCTGCCAACAGGTTATTCGCTGAACCCAAACGACTTTGAAACAAGCACCTCAGCAATTATTAAAATCAATACATGCGAAGAAGTTTTGACAGACTCTACTTGGAGCTTGGTAGCCTTTAAAGACAATGAGCTTAGAGGCTATTCCAAATCAACCATTAAAGTAGATGATGTTATAGGCTCGGAATACTTTATGACAGTTTACGGTTCCGGAAACGAGACATACCGCTTTGAAATGCTAAACGCTGTAACCAAAGAAAAGATGAAAGTAATTGGACAAATTGCGTTTGAAAAAGACAAGCTGCAAGGCGAGGTAAATAATCCTTTGAGGTTTGATCTAGTGAAGGAAATAAATTGTGACCAATTCAAGAAGGTGGAAGAAACAATACCAACCGAAAACTTAAGTGGTGGGGTTTATCCTAATCCTTTTTCTTCGTTCTTAACCATCGTTATTCCACAAGAGATTTCAGAGAACGGGACAGTTCAAATTTTCGACCAAAATGGAAGGTTGGTGTTCGAACAGAACGCGTTAAACAACAAGAAGATTTTCTTGAACGGTGCTCAGTTGCATAACTTCAGCAACGGTGTTTACCAGTTGAAGTTTACGGATGGAGAAACGGTGATTACGGAGAAGTTAGTTAGAATAAAATAATATTCTAATTATAATTTGAAGTAAAGGCTGTACCTGAAAAGGTGCAGCCTTTTTTATTGTGTTCAACGCAAGCGTCCATGCTACTCAGATAACTACTTTAAATTATCAGTAGTAAAAGGGGGGCGATGCTGAATTGAACTGTGCTCATTGTTTTTCTCTTCCTTACCTCTATTACAATTCATCCAAATAACTCTCTTTGAAATTTCTACCAATGGGAATGGCATTTCCATTGATGTACAACTCATTTGAATTGTAGTGCTCAATTTTATGCTTGTTCACTAAATAACTGCGGTGAACTCTTGTGAAAAGTGACCCATGTCTACTTTCTACTTCGGAGAGTGTAGCCCTTTCTTTAAATACTTCGTTCAGTAATACTGTTTTTGTGTAAGACCCATCGGCTTCAAAATAAAGCACATCTACTAATTTTATTCTCTTCTTACCTAAGTTCGTTTTTACTTCAATTACTTTTGAATGATTTAGTTTAAACATCTCTAAAAGAGCTACAATGTCACTTTCTTTGTAAGGCTTTGTAATGTATCCAAAAGGATTCGTTTGCGCTGCGCTTTTCACCGTTGAGATCTCATTATTCGCTGTCACAAATACGAAAGGTATTTTCGCTTTCGCCAAAAATTTGGCTACATCTATGCCTGTTTTCTTTCCACTCAATCGAATGTCTATAAAGTACAAATCAGCCTTATTACTAAACTTTTCAATTGCTTCCTCTGCAGTGTCATAAATGTTTAAAACCTCCACCTCATGCCTTTTTAAGACCGTTTTTAGGTTGTCTGCAACGAGTAAATTATCTTCAATAATTATTGCTTTCATATTTCAAATTCCATTTTTAAATTGAAACCATCTTTAGAGTTTAATAGGTGCTTTGCCTTTAATTGCTTGATTAAAATCATAGCTAGAGAAGGGTTAATTTTTTCATCGGACCCTTTGCCAGAATCAGAGTAATCTACCCTAGCGAAACCTTTGCTGCTATTAACGTTAATGATAATGCTTTTCTCATCCACTTCATGGAAAGCATGTTTAACAGAGTTTGTAATCAACTCTGTTACTAATAACCCTAAAAAAACAGCTTTGTCAATTTTAAGGGAGAAGTCTTCAATTTGCACGAACAACTTAATTTCTTTACCGGTAATGCTAGCCTCTAGGTTTTTCTTTATTCCATTTAAATAATTCTGCACCGAGACGTACTCTTTCGCATTTTTTAAATACAATTGCTGGTGAAGAATGGCAATAGATTTTATCTTTTCTGAAATTTCATTCAACTTCTCATTTTCAACTCCCTCTTTAAAAAGTTCTCGTTCAATTAAGGAAACAATCAGCTGCAAGTTGTTTTTAATACGATGATTAGATTCGCCAATCAAAAACTCATTTTCTTTGAGAAGTTCATTTAACCTCGCATTTTTCTTCCTACTCAAAAAGTAAAAGACTCCGGTTGCAGCTAGCAAGCCCATTAGAGCAATTGAAAAGAAGATAACAAGTTTTGTTCTGTTCTCTTCTTCCCGAATGGATTTGTTTCTAGCAGAAATTATTTCGTCTTTTTCCTTGGTTTCATACTCGACGGTTAAATCATGGAGCCTACTTTCCGCAAGGTTTTCCCAATAATCAGCCCTTGCCGTCTCCTCTAGTAGCCTAAACTTATTTCCCTTTGTACTATCACCCTGTTTGTGTTTTAATCGACTTAGTAGTCGATAGGTTTCTACTTTTAGAAAAGGAAAATCTTTATCTCTCAGGCTGGTATCTGAAAGCTGCATGTATATGCTTGCAGAATCATAATTGCCTTTTTCCAGATAATAACTTGCCTTATTGTTTAAGGCGTGAACGTAATTTGCCAAGTCTATTTTCCCCCAAATCATAATGGCACTATCGTAATAAGCATTACCTAAACTTCTCGGTACTAGCTTGTTTGAGGCAAGCTCATTGTAGCAGGTGGCTTGGGCGTCCAAGTAGTTGTTTTGTTTTGCCAATTGAAGCGCCTGTTGAGAGTAAAAATAAGAAGTGTCCAAATCTTCAACTTTCTTACTGATTAAATGATGCTCGGAAAAAATAGCTGCTTTTCTGTGAAGGTACTTGACTAGCAAAAAGGTGTCTTCTTGAACAACGTCTTTTTTAACATTTTGAATCTCCGTCATTGCTTTATCCACCATTCGAATGGCACGGTAGCAGTCTGCAATTTGGATTTTGGCTTTTTGACTTAACAAGTCGAAGCCACTTGCCAAGCAATACTCCTCCATCTCCTTTAGGTTCTCTAAACCTACATCAAACCTACCGTTGTAAATTAAAAATTTGGCATGAACAATTTTCCAATCACAACGTGCAGAATCACTCCACTGGGTATTTCTATTCTTTTCCCTTTCCAGGTATTTTATGGCACCGCCATAATCTAGTTTCTTGGAATAAACGGGCAAACTATCAAACTCATATTCTGCGGTTTGAGCGCTAACTCTTCCGCTAAGCAGCAAGACAACTAGTAGAAAAGTAAAAATTGGATGGTGCATAAAGCTTTAAAAGTAGGAAATGTTACCTGTAAATACTGCAAAGTATACACTTCAATACAAAAAACCGTTGTCTGCTGCAAGGATTTTTTAACAAAAGGTAAAATGCCCAGATTTGTCCTTCATTTACTGTTTTTATACATTATTTTATGAAAAATAACAACTTCCTAAAGTGCCTTGCACTGCTCGCTATCATTCTCCTTCCATTTGGTATTACGTTAAAGGCTGCTGAAGAACCCATTAGCCAATCAGATATGTCGGTAAGCATAAATTATTCAACCGGTGAAGTAGTGTTCGATTACGTCTTTGAGTCTGTACAAACTAATGATGCTAATCATTATTATCGGGCAGATGCTTTTACAATTGAGTATAGGCATGGGAATACCGGTACCTGGAAAAGATTAATGCAGAATTTTGCCACTACTCCGGATCCTTTTTTTTTAGGAAATCATAGAGTTAGAAAGACTTTGTCTGCGGTGACCTATTACCCTGCAACCAGTGGGAATGATATTAGAAGAGGAACCGTGAAAACGCATCCAGAGAACTTTAATCATTTCTTGGATAGTTCTACTACGTTTAGAGTTCAATTTACTTGGCAACAATACCGTAATAACTCAACTGTAAGGGCTGGAAACTCTTCGGACAAAGTTTGGAACTATACCGTAAGCCGCAGTTTTGGTGCTGTTCAATCTCTTGGTTCCAATTTAGAAGAGTATTGTGATAAAGTCAGACTAACTTGGCAGGATGGAACAGGAACAAATAATTTAAGTAATACCCGTGTAGCGATATTTCGAAAAGAGTTTGGCTCAAACGCATCACCTACCCTACTTGCTGATTCTTTAACGTCTAAATTCTATGACGATACTACTGCAATTCCCGGGGTTAAATATAACTATCTAGTAAAAAATTATTTAGAATATATTTACAATAACTCTAGACTTGCTAATCCAGTTGTTGAGGATAGGTTTTATCCTGGAAGCGATAGCATTGAGGGGAAGAAGTTTGGTCCTCCATCCAAGCCAAGTGGGTTGTTTTTAGACCAAGCAAACTGTAATGGAGACATTGATGTGAATTGGAACTGGCAAAGTTCTGTTTCAGCAGAGAATTTTATTATTGTTAGAGCAGACGATAGTCTGTTTACCGTCAATTCTGACACTGCGATAGTTTCTGGAGGCGATCGAGATTTCAGAGACAGTGACCCTGTTCCTAGGAGCAGGTACTACTACAAAATAGTTGCAATGAATACCTGCCCAGTAGATACCGCTTTAAAGCTCTTCTCTAAAGCAACAAAAGTAGAGGCCGGGTATGGTTCCGGTACCCCGTTGCCAACTATAGTTAGTGGGTTAATTATCGATACGGTTCAAAAAGCAGTAACCATTCAATGGGTGGATAATTCATTTATAGAAGATGGGTTTAAAGTTTTAAGAGAGGGAGATGGCACACAAGTAGAGTTTGATGCGAACGCAGATACAACCTCCTACACGGATAAATCAGCGAGTGTTTGTGTAAACTACACCTACAAGGTAAAAACCTATAACACCTGTAAAACAAATGGGGTTGTTTCCAGGAACGACACTGTGGTGGCATTACCTGCAGATGTTGGAGTAACCTTTAACTCCACGAATGGCATGGAAGCTTCAGATGGGGAATTTGGAGATCGAATTGAACTAAAGTGGACCACAGATAATCGCCAAAATGAAGACTGGAAGATAAGTCGAATTGACCCAAGTATTCCAGATACCATTCAAATAGCATCGGTAGATGGGAAGCAAAAGAGATACATTGATAATACTGCAAACGCTAATACGTTTTACGAATACAACATATACGGAGAAACAGATTGTGCGGGTAACATTGTACAATCCAATAGCTCTAAAGACTATGGATTCAAACTGGCTTACGGAACTGTAAATGGGCAAGTAACTTATGCCGGTGGAACAGCTGTGAAAGGGGTTAAAATAAGCGCAAAAGCAGCTTCTGGAGTAAGTGGAAAATCTTTAAACTTTAGCTCCACTGCAATTCGAAAAGTGGAGGTAAAACCAAACTCAAAATTTAATACAAGAAACTTCTCTGTGCAGGCATTTGTAATGCCAACAGATAGCGTAGCGGAACTTCCAATTATAAATAAGCCCGATAGTGTAAGCGGTGGGTGGCAATTTTTATTAGACGGAAATAAACTGGTCCTAAGAAAAGGAACAAATGTTCTCCTTGCGGAAAGAATTCCATACTTCCGATTATCCAACTGGACTTCCGTTGGATTTATTGTAGACACCGACTCGGTTCACCTATTTGCCAATGGCGTGAACATTAAAAGCATTGCAGACAGTTCCGCCTCCTATAACTCTCACAATAAGAAGTTATTTATTGGACATAAAGACTGGGACGGCAGTGGAACTTCCACCACTAATTTCAATGGAAGAATGGACGAGGTAAGGTTCTTTAATAGAGCTATCTCTCCACTAGAATTTAAACAGTCGTTTGATGTATATATTAATCCCTCTATGGCTGGGTTAGCTGGTTATTGGAGATTCGACGAAGGCTTTGGCTCTATCGCCTACGACTATTCCAGAACGAACTTAACAAGTAATCGAAACCACGGAACAATTACCAATGCAGTTTTCGACAGTAATATCCCAACTTCAACGCAATTAACTGCCGGGGCCTATACCGATTCCTTAGGCTCTTATTTTATTCCTTTCATTCCATATCAAGGTACTGGAGACAACTTCATAATATCTCCAACATTTGGAATACACACTTTTGACCCGGCAACTACCACCCTTTTTGTTGGAGGTACTAATCCAAACCATACCGGGGTAAACTTTAACGATAAGTCCTCCTTTAAAGTAAGAGGTTCTGTAAAGTATAAAGGAACCAGTTGCTTTGTAGAAGATGTTCTGGTTAAAATAGATGGAGAGGTACAAGTACAATTTGGCAGACCTGTTTCTACCGGAGACTCCGGTACTTTTGCCGTAAGTGTTCCAATTGGAAGGCATGTTGTTTCCGTTGAAAAAAATGGACATGTTTTTTCATTAGGTTCCTTCCCAAAGAATGGTGATTTTGACTTTCAAGATTCCATTAACTTGAGTCCTTTTATAGACAGTACCTTAATAAAAGTGATTGGAAGAGTAGCCGGGGGTGGTGAACAAGCCACATTGGTTCCCGGTGTAGGAAGAGGAAATAATAATATTGGTGAAGCAACTATTTTCTTTACTGCTAAGAATGGTGGGTGTATAGTCAAAACGGCTCGCACAAGTGTTTCAACCGGTGAGTATTCTGTCTCTCTTCCACCCATGCTATATGATATTGCAGACTTCACTCCAACCTCCAACCCAACGGTCCGTTTTGAAAATAATACAGTCTTAGATTTATCTCTAAACCCAGGGTTAGAAACAATAGTGGATACCTTATTTACGACAAGTAATGGAGTAACGCAGATTGTTCAAATTGATACAGTAGAATACAATGTTCATAGAGACTTTATTTATTATAACATGCCAACCGTTGGTGTTTCCGATGCTTTTGGAGAAGACTCTGTTGCATTTGAAGAAGCAGGAGTTCAGACATTTATTCCTGCCGATGCGGTGAATTCAAACTATCCAATATTTATTGAAAACAGAGAATACACTTGGAATATTACTGCTTTTGAAGAATACACTAATTTAGATATTGCAAATGACCCAGTCATCGACAGCGTGCCAGTTAAAGAAGGAGTAATAAGTATTACCAATAATTTAGGCACACTCGTAAACCGAAGATTTGAAATAGAACCGAGTGAAGACTTTAACGGAAACTTAGAGTTTATTTTTTCTGCTGGCCAAGCACGAACTACTACCGATATCGTAGCTGAAAATAACTTTACCAAAACCTTTGATTTGGTACTTACTACCCCAAACCATTCTGTAAGTTGGAAACCAAACGAGAATAACAATATTGCAGGAGATGAATTTAGAGGAATTATTCTTGGCGGAAGGGCTTTAGGAAATTCTTTTGCCACAGCCGGCCCACAGGTAGTTACCATGATTCTTCGAGATCCTCCAGGTTCTCAAAGTTTCGCTTCTTGGGAGTCTGGAAGGTCAGTTACAACTACCAATTCATGGTCAAATGAGGTGGCAGCAGGAGCAAGAGTTAATTCTAAAATTTCGCTGGGAGTAGCTTTTAGTGTTGGCCTTGGCTACAGCACAAAAACTAAGATTACCAATAGCGTTTTAAACAATGTTGAGTCAGAAACATCGGTGAACACACAAGGAGAACATGTGACAACAGTAACTAGAACCCAAACGCTTTCGACCAGTGATGACCCCGATAATGTGGGTTCTTCTGCTGACTTGTATTTTGGCCGTTCTATGAACATGGATTTTGGCTTAGCGGAGGTAATTGGCTTAATAAAGCTCAGCAATTGTGGAACTGGAAACAATAGTTGCTCTGGGGGTGTCATTACTCATAACTCTCAGTCTTATAAATTAGGAACAACGAGAACTATGTTTGTTGTTCCTGGTGGTTATGAAACAGAGTTTATATTTACAGAGGCTGCTATACTTAATAATGTAATTCCTAAATTAGTAAACCTTAGAGATCAAGAGTTAGCAGACGTGAGCCAATACAGTTCAGTTTTACCAACAACCCATCAACATTACGGTAAAAGCAACGATGATCCTGCTTTTGGAAATGCTGCAACACCTGAGCCAGGGATAAACAGTACCGCTGATGGAACAGGGAGTAGTTACACCTTTTTAGGTTATACGACTGAAAACGTATCAGCTTCAGTCGAAAATGGCACTAGCACACCTACGCCACAACAAGTTCAGGTAGAGGCAGGAGTGGACAGTGTTTGGTGGTTTAACTATCAAATCAAACTTTGGGAAGATGCCATTGCACGAAATGAAAAAGAAAAAGTACTAGCAAGCAACGTAGACAAAAGTAACATAAGCTATTCAGGTGGTGCGGTATATACCAACTCTACCACTACTTCAAGAGATACGACTAGCTCCACACTGATCAACTTTAGTTTGAGTAACGAAATGGCTGCAAAAATTGGGGCGAACCTCGGAGGTGTTGGTGTCTCCGTGGAAACGGGTGTGACCTTGAGGTACAATCACAATACTACAACAAGCACCACCAACAACACTACAACAAGTTTTAGTTTTACAATACAAGACAATGATAGCGATGATTCTTATACTTTTGATACCTACAAACCGAAAGATGGTTTCGGAACGGTTTTTAAATTAAGAGCTGGTGAAACTTCATGCCCATATCAAGGAGAAGAAAAAACTAAATTTTACAACCCCGGAGCAATTATAAATCCAGCTACAGTTAAATTGGAGCAGCCCGGTATTTCAGTGTCTCCTAGCGAAGTATTAAACGTACCGGCAGATGCTAGTGCTAACCTTACTCTAACCTTGTCCAATGCGGGGCCAAAGGATGCAATTTATTCCTTAAGAGTATTAGAATCTACCAACCCTAATGGTGCCATTATTAAAATTGATGGTATTGATCCCAACAGAGACTTTGCCGTTCCTGGTGGCGCCTCTATAAATAAAACGCTAACTGTTGAAAAAGGACCAGGTCACATTCGCTTTGAGAATATTGGCTTGGTATTCCATTCTACCTGTCAATACTCTTTTGGTACAAACTTACAAGAGGACATTGCAGATACGGTTTACTTCACGGTGAATTACCTGCCTTCTTGTACTTCCATAGATATTTTAGATCCATCGAATCAATTTGTATTCAACAATTCATATACCGATGAAAAATTAACCATAAACATTTCAGGTTATGACATTAACTACGATGGCTTAGATAAAATTGGCTTACAATACAAGCCAGCATCTAGAGCATCCTGGAGCACCATTTCAACAGAATGGTTTAAAAATTTAGCAAACGGAGGCACTAGTCACCCAGATTCTCAACTTATTCCGAGAGGGCTGCCTTTTATAACGTATGATTTGGACCTATCTCAAGATGACGACCAAGACTATAACATACGAGTTTTCAGTAGTTGTAAAATAAATGGCTACCCAGACAAGGTGGAGTATTCCGATGTAATTACCGGTGTTGCTGATAGAGTAGATCCACACCCGTTCGGCTTACCAACTCCTGCAGACGGGGTATTAGATCCGAATGACGCTATTTCTATTCGATTCAACGAGCCTATAAAAAGTGGTTCACTAACTTCTGAAAACTTCCAGATTACGGGAGTAGTAAATGGTCAAGAAATCCTGCATAGTAAGGCAATTGCTTTTGACGGAGCCAATGATTTCTTAGAAATACAAAATGGATTTGAATTCTCCAATTCAGATTTTACCGTGGAGTTTTGGGCAAAACGTAACGAGCTAGGCAGAAAGCAAGTGATACTAAGTCAAGGAAGTTCTGCCAGTAACTTTTTTGAAGTTGGATTTGCCGCGAATAATAGACTTCTTGTCCAACTTGGAAATCAGAAAGATTCTAGCGATTTCTTGGTTCTGGATGATTCTACTTGGAATCACTATTCCGTCTCCTACCATCACTCTAATGGAAATTTAGAGTTAACCTATCGTACCACAACGAATAACTCTTCTTATGTGAATAATAGCTTTGTCTCCACCCACAACCCTGGCGGCAAAACGCTAATTGGAAGCAGTTCAAATTCAAGTAACGTCAACTTTAATGGCTCTTTGCACGAGCTAAGAATTTGGAATAAATACTATTCTAATACCGAAATTACCACTAGATCGTCAAAAGGGTTGAGCGGAAGAGAGGCTGGATTAATTGGCTATTGGAAAATGGATGAGGGACGAGGTATTTTGGCCGAAGATATTGCACGATCTCGCAATGCTACAGTTAACGCTTCTTGGGAGATCAACCCAAAAGGTAGTTCAGTTCTATTGGATGGTATAAGCAATTACTTGGAGCTTTCGAATGCAAGTAGTTTTAGTTTAAGTAATGAATCGGACCTTACTGTTGAGTTTTGGTTTAAAACTGCAGGTGGTAGGGATCAAACTTTATTTTCGAATGGCTCAGGCATGGAAGACTCTGCAGATGTAAATGACGAAGGGTGGTCCATTGGAATGACCGCAGCTAATAAAATAGTTGTTTGGAACAACGGACAGGCCTTTGAAGCAGTTAGCAGCAACTTTGCCGATAATAACTGGCACCATTTTGCACTTGTTATAAACCGATTGACAAATACAACGGGCTTTATAGACGGCATTGAACAAAACACCGTTTCTTCAGATGTTTTTGATGGCTTTGGAGGAGACCGGTTCACGCTTGGTTGCCGAACTTTCAACAATGGAAGCTCCATATTTTACGACCGATATTTTAGTGGACAGATGGATGAATTCCGAATTTGGAACTCCGCTAAGACTCGAGAAGCGATAGAATTAGAGCAATATAGCCGACTAAGCGGTAATGAGTTTGGGTTGTTTAGTTATTATCCTTTCGAAACGCAGGTAGAAACGCAAGCAGGTCCGCAATTGGTAAGTTCCTTTAAAAGTGGAATAGTTGATACTGTGCATGCGTTAAGTTCAAATGGAGCGCAGTTTAGCAACTCTACTCCTGCTATAAGCCTACCAAGACAGACGAAGTTAATCTTCTCCACGTTCAGCGTAAACAGTGATGAAATTGTTATAACCCCCTCCGAATCACCGTCGCGTATTGAAAACGTAACGCTGAAAATTAGTGTGAAAGACGTAAAAGATTTACATGGCAATACCATGCAATCTACAAAATCTTGGATTGCTTACGTCAATAAAAATCAGGTGCTTTGGCAAGATGCTCAAAAGGGGTTGACCAAGGAACTGAACGATACGTTGAGTTTCGTCACTACTATTGTTAACCAAGGTGGTGAGGTTAAAAACTATACTATTTCTAACGTGCCTAGTTGGTTAACTACTACCTCTACAAGCGGCACCATTGGTCCATTATCAAATAAAACCGTGCGTTTTACGGTTAATCCGGGAATAAATATCGGAGAATTTGTGGAAGACTTGATCTTAACTACTGACTTTGGGTTTAATGAAAAGTTGCAGGTTAGGTTGAAGGTCAAAAAAACACCTCCTTCTTTTACTTTTAATTCTAACCAATATCAAAATAGCATGTCCATTATGGGTCAGATTAGAATTAATGGCAGTATTTCAAACAATGAAGACGACTACTTAATTGCTTATTCCGGTACTGAAATTAGAGGCTTTGCTAAATTGCAATACATCGCAAGTTTTGATAAGTATTTTGCCTTTTTAGACGTTTACAGTAATAGCAGTGACAGCATTCAATTTCAGGTTTGGAATGCAGCAAAAGGAGAATTACACGTGGACGTAACTCCAAATATTACATTTCAATCCAACGCCATTTTAGGTTCTTTAAATAATCCTCAATATTTTGATGCAGAGGACAAACTAAAAATTCGCATACCGTTGCAAGCCGGATGGAATTGGGTATCCTTCCCGTTATCGGACCCTAACATGAAAAGCATATCAACTTTCTTAAGCTTCCTTTACTTTTCAGATGGTGATGTAATTAAAACAAGAGGGACCAATGGTTTTGCTCAATATGGCGGCCCAAGTTTTGGTTGGATTGGTGAATTAACTCGAAATGGTTTAACGAATAACCAATCCTATTTAATCCGTATTTCGCAATTGGATACCTTAGAATATAGAGGTTTTGAGTTGAACCCAGATACCATGCCAATTAACGTAGCAAGCGGTTGGAATAGGGTTGGATTTGTTTCTACCAAAAACATGCAAATCAATACTGCCTTGGCAAATTTTAACGCAACAGGGGGTGATTTGATTAAGTCGCAGCAGAACTTTGCAGTATACGTGCCTAATTTAGGTTGGGTTGGTAGTTTAACAACTATGGAGCCTACTCAGGGCTATTTATTAAAAGCAGCTAACGCAGGAACATTTACCTATCCAAGAAGAGGTTTGTTTCGACTAAAAGCTCCTGCAGAACAGGAACAGTTGTCAGCGATTCTACCAACGGATTATTCGTTGAACCCAAATGACTTTGAAACAAGCACCTCAGCGATAATTAAAATTAATACGTGTGAAGAAGTTTTGACAGACTCTACTTGGAGCTTGGTAGCCTTTAGAGACAATGAGGTTAGAGGGTATTCCAAATCGACCATTAAAGTAGATGATGTTATCGGCTCGGAATACTTTATGACCGTTTACGGTTCAGGAAATGAAACGTATCGTTTTGAAATGGTAAACGCTATAACCAAGGAAAAAATGAAAGTAATTGGTCAAATCTCTTTTGAAAAAGACAAGTTGCAAGGCGAGGTAAATAACCCTTTACGTTTTGATTTGATCCAGCAAATTGACTGTGACCAATTCAAAAAAGTAGAAGACTTGCCATTGATGGAGAATCTTACTGGAGCGAGTTACCCAAATCCGTTTAGTGACTTCCTAACCATCCTTGTGCCCGTAGAAATTTCGGAAGATGGGAAAGTTCAAATTTTAGATCAAAACGGGCGATTGGTCTTCGAGCAAAATGTAACCTCTAACAAAAAGATTTTCTTGAACGGTGCTCAACTATATAAATTCAGCAACGGTGTATACCAGTTGAAGTTTACGGATGGGGAAACGGTGATTACGGAGAAGTTAGTAAAAATGGAATAAGTGTTTCACTATATTCTACCACAAGAGAAACCCTTTGAAGATGAAAGTCTTTGAAGGGTTTTTTTATGGTGTACGCCGTTGCAAGTCAACCAATAATTTAGATAAGGCATCGTTGTTTGGAAATTGACTTAACCCCTCCTGAGCAAAACGAATGGATTGTTGGTAAGCATCATTATAATAAGCACTATACGCAGCCAATTCGTAAATGATTGGATTAGCTTTGCTTTGCCCAAGATACAGTTTGGTATTGCGAATAACTTCATCGTACTCTTTCAAGATGAAACAAACTTTAGCCAATTCGAACAAACCTAAAATGGCATTTGGCTCTAATTGGTCAGCAGTAATAAAGTTTTGCTTAGCAAGTTCGTATTGATTCGCAACGAGATGCGCTCTACCTAAGTCAAAGTAAAAATTATAATAGTAAGGGTAAATCTCAATGGCCCTTTTAAAATAGCTAATGGATTGATTAACTTTTTCAACGTCCACTTTTGGCTCATCCTCCGCCTCTTTAATTAAATGAATGGCTAATAAATAGTTCGCTTGTGCTGAATTTTCTAAATGTTCTATGTCATTGCGCATTAAGGTTACATGCGACTCCCATTTCTCGTTTCTGGCAAATGTTCGTGCAGAAAAGGCCACGAGCAAAAGAAGAGACAAAACTTCTACTCCCCTCATTTTTGTATAGCTAAATTGAGGTTTAAGCCAATTCACAACTCCTCCAATAAAGATGCAAAAACCCAAAGACGCACAAAATGAGAGCCTTTCGCCGATCATACCTGCTACTAAAACCGGAAGGTTGCTAAATATAAAAATACAAGACAAATACCAAAAGCCTCCTATTGCTATTAAGGGGTGTTTATTAATGGAATAAATGCTTAGAAATAATAGCAGTAGGTAAATCAATAAACTTATCCAAACTTGGTAGTTGGAAAAATCTGTTGTTGTAATTTTAGAATATCCGTAATAAAAGGAGAGTTCTTTGGGGAAAACCATTAGTCTAAAATACTCGCCAAGAACAAGTAGACCAGTCGCCAATCGCTGATCTAAACGATGAGGCGCAACCAAGGTGTTTTCTATGAATTCTAGCTTTCGTCCTTCTTCAAGGCTAGCATCATCGCTATTTTTTGGTAAATTCTCTAAGTGAGTAATCCGATCTACCGGCTTTATAGTTTCTGAATTGTCTGCAACATGACTTACAATTATTACCATGGAGAAAAGAATAATCCACACAAATGAAAAGATCCAACTAAACAGGACAGCCTTATTCTCTGCCAACAGAGTCAAAAAGGAATAGATCAAAATTCCAATTATAAAAACATTAAAAAAGCCAAATATAATTGAACAGATTAGGAAAATAACACTCAAGATTAACGGCAGATAGCGATTAAGATACTTTGTGTAAAACAATATCATCGGAGATGCATAAATAAGTAAGAAAGTTATGTTTCCTTTTGCGTAAGCAGCCATGCATATTAAAGCCAAAACTACCGTGGGTATTGACCATCGGGAGAAAGAAAACAAGTCTTTCTGAATAACCAATGACGAAACTAGAACAATTGCAAACATTAATATTTGAACTTCTTCAAAAACAAGAAATCCAAGCAAAGAGTATATTACAATGGTCAGATAAACTCCTTGAGGGTGCTTCTTAAAAAAAAGAAGCACTGCAAGCACGCTAACTGCCCAAATCGCCGGCTCTTGCGTCTTCAAACTCAGAAACAAAAGAGTTAATGCTATTGAAGCACTCGTTGCGTAAAACACAATCTTCTTCGTTGTCCAATTGTTTACACTAACATAGCGTCGAATATAAAAGACTGAACTGTGCAG